>Ga0123354_10000045_pt1 | contig 93513 bp, 42 predicted proteins | sample TergutLab28metaG_2_FD_97872 | JGI IMG/M metagenome (GOLD analysis project Ga0123354, IMG submission 97872) | Labiotermes labralis P4 segment gut microbial communities from Petit-Saut dam, French Guiana - Lab288 P4 | ecosystem: Host-associated > Arthropoda: Insects > Digestive system > Gut ... | reverse complement strand
GCTGAGTGGACCCCGTTCCAGACCCACTACTACTCAGAAAATCTGGTAGCGCCGGGGATCGAACCCGGGACCTCCGTATCTGTAGCCAGAAACTCTGACCACTAGACCACAGAGGCGGTCACTAATGATTCTAGTGAACGTAAATTGTATTTGGAAGAACACTGACTCGAGTATCGGACCATTCGCGGACGACTGTTTAATATACAGGAATGTCAAAAAAAAAAACGACGTCGAAAAGCTGGAGAAGGATCTGGACACCTTGGGGGGAGTGGGCGGTAGAAAATGGAATTAAAATAAATCCCGGTAAAAGTAAGGCACTAAGCTTACGGGTTAAAAATCAACTGTGTAACTCCCTTGGTGACCAAATAATTCCAGAAGCGAGCAGTTGTAAATACCTCGGAATAATCTTACAAAGCGATTGAAACTGAGTGGACAAATTAAATTACATAGGGCAAAAAGCCTGAAAGACACTTCACTTTATAACGCGTGGTCTCAAATAAGGAAATACGAATACAAGAAGTTTAGCCTACACGTCATTGGTACGTCCTATTCTTGAATATGGGGCTGCATGCTGGGATCCATGGAGAGAAGGACAGATGAATGCGTTAGACCGAGTGCAAATGAAAGTTGCTCAATTCACTAATCATACGAAGGATAATGAATGGGAAACCTTGACTCAGCCTAGGACGATAGCACGCCTAAGCGCACTTTTTAAAGCGTACTTTGGGGAACGGGCTTGGAAAGCTGTTAACGACAGGTTGTGAAGGCTTTACTATTTGAGTAGGGATGATCATGTTCGGAAAATTAGGAACAGGAAACAAAGAACGGTTATCGGGAAGAATTCCTTTTAAAATAGGACCGTTAAAACTGGAACAAATCCCAACAGAAGCTTAAGGGACCAACCAACCAAAAATTTTTAGAACGAGAGTTAAGAAAGAAATTATAAACTCGGTGAAGTGAAAGGAATAGAAGTGTGGCGAAAATCGTCTAACAGTACAGCGAAGTGAAGTGAGGTGAAGTGTAGTGATGTGAGGTGAAATGGAGCAGTAGGAAATTTAAGTGAGATTAAGTCAAATGAGAGGGTAGTGAAGTGTAATGAAATGTAGGTGGGTGAAGTTTAAGTGGGAAGAAGTGAATTGTCGACAAGTGTAGAGAAGTGGAGTGAAGTGTAATTGGGTGAAGTGTAGTGTAGTGGAGTGGGGTAAAGGTCTTAGTAACAGGGTGTCTATCACTGTTAGAAGATATGTAGATCGTGTGAAGTTTGTTGCTTATATGGCTGTTTCGTTTATCACATTCTTTCATATACTTTTGGTTCTATTTTGTATCATTGCATAATTGGTTATACGTTTTGTATGCTTCCGTTTAATTTGGTAAATTATGTATTCTTATTGTTATGTTCATGTATTCTTATTGTTATGTATGCACCTTTCCTAGTAATTTGTTTCGTTGTGTTGTTCTGAGTATCGTTTGTGCCTAAATGTATACAGTGCTACTGCCACCGGGTGTCGACTCAAATGCAGTTAATCAATATATTATATCAAGTATAAGTACCATCTGGTTTGACATTAAGCAAGTTCACTGTTTCCTCAAATTGTGTACTTTCGAGTTTCACGTCATTCTCAAAACAATTTCGACTATTTATTGAAATATCATGAATCAATTGGTCTTTGTAATAAATATGGAGTGTGCTTTGTGTGAGGCATACACCGAAGTTCTGTAGTAAATTTCGTTGGAAATCAGGCCTCCAAGGTTACAGACTTTCTTAATACTCGTTTTTTTCAAAACATCTGCTGAAACCCTCAATTTACGAGAACAAAAGCCGTGAGGTGCGCGGCACTGAGGTTCAGAATGCCAATTGAGATTACTGAATAGGTGAATTGGGGAAGGTCTCATCGTCAAGATCCTTATTTGTCATGAAAAGAAAATTGATTTCTAGAGAAACCTGAAGCTGCAGAAGCAGTAGCTTTTGCGACATTACAAAAGGTGTCAATATGGACAATATATTGTTGTTTCTTTTTCCGGAGTGTTTAATTCATCTCACAAAATGTATATTACATCTGAACAAGAGCCCATTCAAAAATAAAGTGTTTGATTTCTAAAATAGTAATAGACGCATTTTCAGGGAACTTATTTTCTTAATTAATATCCATTTCAAATTGCTATTGACAACATTTCGGATATTGCAAATATGACATAAGGATGTTTATTAATGAGAAGTTTTAAAAAGTATCTTCAGTTTGTCTGCACTAACTCAAATGTATCTGATGTTCCATCTTCGACGTTAAACGGACAGCAACGTCATCTAACATCGGGAAGTGCTGCACATCAACTGATAGGTCTCCCAAACTAATTTCACCGAAGGGCAATGTTTCCACGTAAACGTTTCTTACTTTCCATGGATTTGTACTTATAGCACGATGTGCAGTTGTATGTTAATGATCGCCTCCAATATAAACTAATATTGGTGTGTGACACATCATCAGTGCACATTACTCAAAATGCGTAAAGCCCACAGGCTGAAACAAATTTTGTAAAATTCATCAATTTGTGGAGTTTCATATTAAAACTGACATACGTGCTGCCGTCAAACACAAAACTTTTATTTTCTAAACGTTCTAAAAATTTTATTTTATACCAGAAAAATGCAAATATAAAGAACACGGATTAACTTTGAATGCAGAAGTAGATTGTGAAACTTAAGACACAGAACCTAATAAACGATAACTTGAATAACTCAAAAACAGAAAAATGTGTAGAAGACATAAATAAAACTCGTCTAATTACCAAAAAAAATTATTGTAAGCATAACTATTTACTTAAAAAATAGCTGACGATTTTCCACTAGTACATCAGGCAACAGAGTACTCGAATTAAAGTAAGGATTTTAACAACTTTTAGAAGAAAACAGGAAGACATAAAATAAATAAACCATACGCGAGTTACATAAAAATGTTTACATTTTAATTACTACATAAAGATTATTATGGCTTGTAAAATTTGTGAGATCTCGCAAGTTTATAATATATATGCATTTTATTTTGATTTTGAAATTATGTATTTAAGTGCGTGAAGATGCTTAGTGCGACTGAAACATGTAGCATTTATTGATAAGACTAACAAACTTTGTTGTGGCTGACGTCAGCTTTTATGTCAATTTTCAAAGGCTGATGCTTCACTTTAAAAGATTTGTGTTCTTCCCTGGATTTCAAGTGACAGGCCAGCATGCTCTAATAGTCAACAAGCCTTCTATAGAAACACATATTACAACAAAATGGTTGTTTCAAGCAGCATTTGCCACCAGTTCAACGTATCCAACACACAAGATAAGCTCTTCTTAGTACTCCTTTTACGATCCCAGGATTCCTGTCACAGACGTTGTCGGAATGCCCGCGTGCTGTTAAAAACTGTTGCACACTATCAAACATGCGCTGTCATACACAAATGAATCATTGTTTGATGTTTATTTTGCCCCAAACACCTATCTTAGAACAAACATAATTCGTTCTAGCTTGCTCTTTGGCTGTGTGGATGTAACCATATAAAAGGAATCAAACATCATTTTCACCTTAGCGAGCTGTTCCATCAAGATAAACATATATCATATATTTTATGGTTTTCATGCTGTTTACACAGAAGACCTTTATCAACAACTGTCTTAAATAAAGAGGGTGTTGTATGCGTATTTGGGGTAACGTTTATATTACAGAAATGACTCACGTCCAGCACATGTGTACTCTCCGAAATGACTTCCGAGGACATATACAGTTTTGTAAGACATGGCAGAGATAGCGAAACAGCTTCTAATCCGCTGCAAAGGAACGCAGTCGTAGGTAGCTCATAAATTACTACGTAACTTACATTCGTCAATAATGGACGTGTGCCCTCTCAAATAGCTTAAAGAGAGCTGTAGTTTATATCCAGATTTCGGAGAACCAGCCTCGGTTATGGAAGAGAAGCAGAAGAATTTGAACAAAACCGCCACACAGACAAGCGCACACAGACCTAAGTTGAACAAATATCTTTAGGTGCACAAATCTCTTTAGAAGAACTGGAAGGAAAGTTACCTGACACCGGAGTTAATCCTTAACAGATCACCAATTATAACCATCATAAGCACAGTAAAATAATGTCAACATAACATATTTGATAATGGTGGAAGAAAAGCACTTCTTCAGTGGCGCGTGAAAGTAACAAAATTTGTAAAGGAACTGATACCCCGTCAAAAGTTGCACATGTTTTGCAGTCGTTTGTCCCATGTGTAACAAGGGATATTGTGGGACGGTAACAAGAAAATTGCCCGCTAGAACATCCCCACCCTTCTATTAACTTTATAGTCTTAGGTTTTGTCAAATGTCCTGAAAATGAAAATATACAATAACCCGATACTCCCATGTTGGGATGTCAACGAATTCCCCATTGAGTGATATGAGAATTTGATTTAAAAGATGAGTTTTTTAAACAAGTCAGATATTCGTACAATTTGGAAGATGATACAGGATAATACCAACTGTAGGGTTTTAGTATCGATTATCGGTGTTACTGAAAAAAAGCGCAATGAATGAAAGGTACGTGTATATGATCCTCACACCACACACACACACACACACACACACACACACACACAAGTAAACGAAGCCACTCACGCAAAGGTGTTTTCTCGCAGAAATTCTAATAAGTGTATTTTGAAGCAAATGGTCGCGCTCAGTATATAGACAGGGAAAGTATTTATTGTCTTTAATTAAACACATAAGGTCATAGAAACTCTGTAATGAGCCAACAGAAATTTTCGGAATGTGCCTATTCAAATTTGAAAAGCGGTATCACATGAATCAATTAAAGCACTGTGACTATTATATACCGACACTAGACGCGCAGCACCTGATTTCCACAGTTTACCAACGCAGTAAATACACGGTAGTTACCAGTCACCATTCAGCCAGTAAAATGCCAAACAAAACTCCGTTACGTCGACGTAGTGTCGAACACAATTTTTTTTAAGTATTTTTAATTTGCAGTACCAGGTTTGATATTAAATCAAGAGAAGAATAAACATAAACCTTCTTGTAAAATTGTAGGAAAGTGCCAAAGAGACCTTTAATTTGTTACGTGACGTGTTTGGGAAACACGGCGAATTCACTTAAAACATAAACTCTCACAGAATGACTTCAGGGATACTCCGAGGCCTGAAGGGCTCATGCGGAGTGGCGTGTAGCTTCGAAGGGTCAATCCCTTTGAAGGGAATTAAGAGTAGATACAATAATTTAATTCAGAAAGTATTTTTTGAAATATTTTCATTATTTAACAGCCACACCTCGCATAGTCCATATATGGAAAGTTGTTAGAATCCGTTCCGATTAAATGAAAACAGTATCAGAATTTATGGGCAAAATCATTCAATCTTCAAAGTATGAAATATTTAATCACTCGTTCATTACATTCTCCGCTTTGAGAGTTGAAAAGCTCGTTCACCTTACTTACGAGCTATTCGAATTTAATTAAATTCACTGCAACTGCAAGAAGAGAATAGAAGACCAATACAGATCATCAATATCTCTTTCCCAATGATAAAGAAAAAGGTTACAAAGCACAGGAAGCTTTTGAAGTATTTTTTTATAACTGACAGAACAACAGTAGGACTACAACTTTCTCTGTAGTTTATCATCCTTTGTTAAAGCACAAGAGTCAACATGGAGACTGAAAAAGAAAGGATAATATCAGTTAACTTAAAATGAAACGTCCATTGTGATTATCAACCATACGCTGCTAACGATACGAACCTGCTCTACTGAGCTGGTCATGATGTTAGGGTCTGTGTTGCATCCCTTCTACGTGGTACACAACTGCCGTTATCTTCGTTTTGTTAAACGGACATCCTCCATAATGCATAACCCAGCACGCTATCAACACAGAAATGTAAAGCAAAACCGGTGCAGACCCACACCTCTCTTGCAAACAAATAATACAGCCTGGAAGCTCCATCTTCATCCAGTGCTTTTCATGCCCAGTGGCGGAGTGCCAAAACAAGTAAGCTAAACGCCGTATCAAACAAAGAGGCCCACAATTAAAAAAGCTCCAATTCTACGCAATACATGTGTATCTCAAACAGTCTTCGGAAACAGCAGCATGCCAGAAAAAAAAAACAACGTGATTTCAGCTCTAGACAGGTAAAGATATGTCTTATTTTTTTAAATACTGACAGGTACAGGTCATGAAAATAAAACTTTGTAATTTTGCGTGCTGTTTTTACGGGTGGGAAACTTGGTCGCTCATACTGAGTGGGGAACGTATGCAGTGAGTGTTTGAGAATAAAATATTGAGGAGAATATTTGTTTCTAAGAGAAACGAAATAACAAGGTGTGGAGAAAACTAAATAATGAGGAACTTAATGATTTGTATTCTTCACCATATATTATTCGGGTGATCAAATAAAGAAGAATGAAGTGGGTGGGGAATGTAGCACGTATGGGGGGAGAAGAGAGGTGCATACAGGGTTTTGGTGGAAAAGCCTGAAGGAAGAAGACCACTAGGAAGACCACTAGGAAGACCCAGGCATAGATGGGAGGATAATATTAAAATGTATCTTCAGGAAGTGCGATGGGGGACACGGACTTGATTGATCTGGCTCAGAATAGGGACAGATGGCGAGCTCGTATAAACGCGGTGATGAACTTTCAGGTCCCATAAAATGCGGGGAATTTCTTGACATGCTGAGAAACAGTTAGCTTCTCAAGAAAGACTCTGCCCCATGGAGTAAGTACGTAAGTAAGTAAGGAAGGAAGGAAGGAAGTCTGAGAGCTGGTCTAAGCCAGTCGAATGTAATAAATATAAACGCAGTTTAACTGAAGATTAAAATCCAACTAGATGCCACTTATTACTTTATTATGCTTATGTTAGGCTCAACATGTTTCGGGCACCACCATTATGCCCATTATCAGGAGCTCACGACGATAGCGTTGGTTACCACATAGGCCGTCTGGTTCTCGAGTTGCTGCTGTTTGGAAGTTAAGTGCAGGCAGTATGGATGAGTCGTATTACAGCCTTCGGTCCGGACACTCATCCATACGCTTCAAGACCGGACAACAGACGGATCGTGGTTCGGTGTTTGGCAGCGCACTGACTCTGATGTCCAAACTTACTCATATACAACAGTTGAAAGGGAATTCTAAACCGCATATTAAGAGGCTGGGGCGTGAGAATGACATATTGCTTTCACCGTCTAGTGTCGGGTAGAAGAAAGCATCGCCGTGGAGTAGCGTTTTCAGTTGATATTTCAACACCGCGTTATCCTATGTGTAAAAGCCTAATTAAGCTTGCATAAGTCGTAGAAACTGCAGGAACTGGAAGCCACAAGGTATATATTTAATTGGTGTATCCCTTATTTGTTACAGCGCTTAGTATGCATTGTGACGACCCAGGCGCCGAACTTGGAGCTCTGATGGTAACTAACAAAACACCGGGTCACTTTCCCAGTTTCGAAAATCCAGACTTCGCCGCGGTAGTAATCTTTCAGACTCCAGTAAAAACGTGTATCCTCTTCAGGACCTTTCTTACTACAGTCACAACTTCTCTCCTCTTCAGACCTTAATAGCAAACTTCAGGGTCTACTAACCAAGGAAGACCTTCAAGCACCTCATCAAGAAGGCCAATTTGCAGGTGAAGGAGAGAGCTCATGATAGTAACGGCAAAACTTCTACAAAACAAAGAAGATTTGTGGCATTAAATAGACCTAGGATGAAGTGCCCATATTGTGTATGTAATGTTTCCAGTAGTGATTGTGGCCAGATTTCTGTACAGAAATGCCTGTCCTCAAGAGAGGCTTAACCGACGACAATGAACAATTTTATCCATATCCCAAGGAAGTAAGAAAAGCATGATATGGTCTAATAGGCATCGAATTCTAGTCTAGGCCGTGATGGCAACATCGACTTGACTTTGTGAAGGATTTAAACAGAACTGCAGTTTCTGCAACAGACTTCGAAACATGATTACGGACGTCGCTATTCATAGGAGCAAAAGTCGCGACCAGCATGTTCCGTTGCAACAGAGAGCCGCACAGCGGGTTGACAGTCGTTGTTAGGGCCAACGAGAGCGGCTTCGGACCCCGGTGATAAAATTTTTTTCGGGCCCCCGAACAAGTCTTGATACTAAACCCATAAAACAGAAAGACTGACTCTCAGTCGTAGAGTGACTTCAGCTTGGTATGAAAGGGTTAATTTGTACAGTCGACAAGTCATAATACTATCGAGAAAGACAAAAATGTGCGTAACATAGTGGGGCTCCGGGCCCCATTCCGGACCGCCGGGCCACGGTAAATTTACGGAATTCCTCCCCCCCCCCCGGCCTCGTCGGCACTGGTCGACGTCGTGCATTAGAATGAGAGCCAGAATCAGTGCGTACATTTCTACCACTAGTAGCTAAATAATCACTTGTGGCGCTGTTCGCTAAGAAGCATGAAGAGAGGCCTCTTTACCACGTCAAAGTCGAAGCGATCCAGCTGCTAGACAACAGTGAACTAGTGCGAAGGCTTGAAAGAAAAATATTAACTTTTTGAGCTGGTGTAGTGATAATTAAAAGCAGCAGTGAAGTGCACCATAAATATAATTAGTGTGTGATAAAAACATGGCACAGTGTTAGTGCAGTAATCACCGTCTACAAAAGGAAAGACAATGTGTAAGCAAACAACTAAACAAGTAGAACCGCTGGACGACACTTGAAGTTGATATTCATTTGGTAATTTAAGTTAGACCAAAATAGCTGGTTAGTCTTAAGACGAGGCGTTGTTGTAATTAAGCGCCGATATGTGTCTTAATAATAACAATAATAATAATAATAATAATTATTATTATTATAACTTGTGGCGTTATTGTTACGAACACCGTCTATCACCTTTTAACTTGGAGGCTGGAAAATCGCATAAACAGGACTGATATCTTGCCATTTGCTGCACCATATTTGCTACAGACCTCAGTGTGAATTCTTTCAATAATTTTGATAACAGATGTCCTTGCTGTCTTTCAAGATCTCAAGTACAATACAATCGTGTATTTATTCCTACTGGGAGCAATCTCATACAAGAAACCCAAAAGTTATTGAAACAGAATTACACATAATTTGACGTATTTAACTTCATACAAGGCCAAAGTTTTACCTGCCAAACATGCATCTCATTCAGTTAAACTTTCTTTATTAGAGTGGATGGATCGTGTTCTGTTCAACAACTTGTTAAATTCAGGAGGACGCCTCTAAAACAGGAACAAGCTCTAACAACTTCCGTCAATACCGGATAGCGGTATTTACACAACTCACATCAGTTATTGCAACTAAAAACAGAGAGCAGTGAGCAGTGATCCACGATAGGCTCTTTGAGTACTGAACATAACGTAAATAACGAATTGCGTATAAATATATCATTCATATTTGATATCTATATTACAGTTTAAGTATTTGGTGTGACGCTATTAACAAACCTTAAGCCATAAAACTAGCCCGGATTTATACTGTTATATAACACAAAATCTTATATAACAATTCACCCATTACATTTTCTTTATTTCATAAGTGATATGTGGCGAGTTCTGAACAACAATTCCGCTGAAGAGGGCATCTTCATATACAAACAAACATCATATTATACTAGTAAATTTGTGAGCCGGTCTGACCATACGTAAAGCAGAAGAAATTCACACAGAACGCACCATATCACTACAGAGGATCTTCAATTTACCATTTTACCATTCTGATAGCCGGATTACGCACAGCGTTACAGCGACATAATCTTGTATTACATTACAGAATCTATTTACTTCAAGCAGAGCTGTTCCGTTCCATTGAATTTGTGCGTCACGTCGATAAGCGTTAAGAATTGTCATATTATTCTCTGTCTAGAGCACTACTGAATCTAACGTTGGTGGGTAAACCTTGATACTAACCAAGCACAATAATGGTTCGATCCCAGCAATAGAATTCCAGGCATGTGAGCAGGAACGTTCCTGTGAGACACGTGATTCTCTTTCTCCGCACCTGAACTCATCTCACTGACGACTAAGAGTATGAGAAAAAAGTTATTGGGATCTAAAGAATTACGATACTCTATGACAGACAGTTTTCTCTTTCGGCGCATAATGTACATAAACAACAGATTTTCCCCTTTTCTTTTCAAGAGAATAAAACAGAAATGAGACTCTCTCTCTCTCTATGTATATATATATATATATATACGCAAAGCTAAGCGGATATTCCGCAGGAAATTATTAAAATTTGTGTCGTAAATGAGTTTTGGACAGTAATCTTAAATAGCCCCTCGACGTAACCAGTTAAAAAAATCATCCTTAGTATTATGGTGAATGTACATGCTTTAATAATGTGGAATACGGAGTAAGAAAGAGGTTGAGTGTGAGAAGATGAGGCAGTGTGCACACAAAGATAAGGCTCGGATTAGAAGATGAAAGAATAGGCCACGGTTTGAGCAAAGGAGCGAGTAAAACAAACTGCTTCCTCTTCTGGTCCATTTCAACACGAGAAGTTCTCCCTTTACTTCCTTACGCTTCCCTTCGCTCGGTTAGAAACTGTCTACACGGTCTGGAAACTCATCACGAGTTCTCTTCAACCAGCATCTCTTAGCCTGTGATCGGAGAGGATTTGTTTCTTCCAATCTGTAGCTTACGGACCCTATCGTTTCTGCCTCATCGTGTTGCAGAGTTACAACAAACTATTACTTTCATCCGGAGTAAGTTGAATGGAATCAAAATCTATTATGTTCTCTCTATTTTTTTCCAATGCTTTTTCCTCATGTTACTAACATGTGGGCAATTTGTAATTTACGGACATTTCACCGCCTGTGCACGATTATTACGTCATAACATATTTGTGTCTATGTTCATATTGTCCTTTAGCTTATTTTGCAATCCACCCACCTTAATGGCTGATCAATCAAAATAATTTGACAAAACATTAATGTTAGTTTCAGCTACAGGCTCAAAAGTCATATTTATAAAAACAAAAAAAATATTGAAAAAACATTAACAATTACACACTATACTAATCATACAAACGTACAAGTTCATCAACAATGATTTATCCCATTACAAACACCAAAAATTCCATTTTGTACTTATATAGTATATGCGGGCCGGTTAGCTCAGTCCGCATAGAGACTGACTGCTAGCTGGACGATCCGGGATCAAATCCCGGTGGTGACGAGATTTTCCGCCCGTCCAGACAGGCCCTGGGGCCCACCCAGACTCCTGTAAAATGGGTACCAGGTCTTTCCCGGGGGTAAAGTGCGGCCGGGGCGTACGGCTGACCACTCACCCCTTCTAGTACCGCGGTCATGGAAGAGTAGAGCTATAACTCTACCCACCCTCTGGGCCACACTGGGCCGCTAACGGGATCACTTTACCTTTACCTTTTACTCATAGAGTATATAGTACATACGTATATTCAGACTAGCCTCTTAGTAAGGAAAAGGACAGCTAAGAATGATTCCAAGGAGAGAGTACAAACAACTGAAAAACATAATTATATATTTTTCTCCCTTCTCCCGTTCATACGCCTTCCTCAGGTATCAGCAAAAATTAGTATTCACACTGAGTTAATCTGTGTTGTGTTGGAAGTAGATACCTACATTTCGGAGCGGCATGCTACCTTCATTTACAGGGTTGATGCTGAAGGTGGTGGAAATACATTCCTTTGATATCTTCGTATCAAGCTATTAGATGTCACAACACAGACAATCATTACCTAATTATTTCGCAAAGACCACCCCAGAAATAATATCCCTAGATGTTCAACTTACGTCAAGATTAAATCTTCAGTAGCTGAAGCTTCAAGTGTCTTTCGGTCATTATCAGTATAAGAGTGACGATGCAAGTCTTCCACTCATCCAAAAAATTAGCCTAATTTATTTTACGTTCAATAACGAACATTTGAATAGGTAACTTAGGAGAGTCGAGAAAGTACTTGTTGGACCGGAGGTCAAGGTCAAGAGGGTCCTCAACGAAATAAAGATTATGATATTGTGATATAAATATGGAAATTAGATTTTCTTATTTTCGACTGTATAATTGGCTTGGCAGAACGTACTGTAGTGGTGATGATACGTAGTAAGATGGTATTTGCAGAACTGACTCTGGACAGGGTATTGTGATGGGAATAGTGGCATGCTGTTGATGAAAGTGTCACAACTTGCTCTCGAGAGAGCACTGTGCTGGGAGTTTTGCTGCCGATGATAATGATTAACGTGGCAGAACGGGCCTCGGAGAGGGTGCTGTGATGGGAGTTGCGATGCCGATGATAACACATGAAATGCCGGCTTCTACAGCGGAAGTGAATTTGTACTTCCGACGAAAATTGTATCGTTCTAGCAGAGACTTAAGTAATGAAATTTTAGGAAATCCTCTCTGGCATTTTAATGACAAAAATTTAAAAACATGCAGTTGGTCTGTACACTATTCTAACATTAAAATTAATAACAAAATAATTAAACCACAATTACACATTTTCATTGATTTGGACAGGCAAGTAAAATCGATTTCTCAAACCCAGAAATTAGGACACCGCCAGTAAACTGCGTGCGATTTCTGGGAATTCATCACAAAGCAATATCCTTAATTACACAAACCTCACTGTAAAATTTCCACTTAATTTGACGGTAAATAGCCTCCAATTTGAAAGAATAAGGTAAATCAGTTCAATTACAGGCCCGAGGTGCCCAGAGGGTTCCAGGAAGTTAAGGTTCCCAGATTACGTGACAGTGGCCCAGGATGGTGGTAATGTTGTCAGCCTTAAGCATCGGCCGCCCAAGTTGAAAGAGTACTCTTAAATATACCAGAAAAACTCAAAAACATGACAACGTGACCGATATATCAAGTGACAAGCAAAACAAATTTCCAGTTTGTTTCCACTCATTCCGCAATAACACAAACCTCAAGCTTGGTACTTGGACAGAAAGTAACAAACTACATTGCAAACAATAATCACCAGGTTTCCATATTTTTATAACTGATAGTGGGGTGAGTTCATCTGGGAGACTGGAGGGATTCATTCAGAATTATCCTGCCCATTATCTTTATCGTCAACATCTCGGAAATGTTCCTCTTTCAACCTTACTACCAATTTTGAATATAATGTTAATTTGAAATTTTGATTGGATGAAGTAATAATACTGATGTTATATTAAACAAAACAGTCTTACACAACACATAACCGAGTTTCCCAGGTTAATAGTGTCGTATGTTAACAAGCCATCACCAGACCTTTGGTTTATCACGAACCGTCCAATGAAACTTACTCATGCATATACGCGAGTGTAAGTTCCGATTCTTGGTAAATGAAAAGGTCTGATAACGGTTTGTTAACAAAGCTGGCACTAGTAATCTGAAGAACATGTATATCTGTTGTGGAAGTGAGTGTTTTCAATATAAAATATGGATAAAACAAAACGAGGATGAATCGCTTAAAATTAATAATGACATCACACAATATTTTGAAGTTACGGCAATAGACAAATATAGAAGAGCAACAAGCCGTTATTCACATGGATGAAATAGAGAATACGGTAAAATACAGTTAATTTTAATATGTAATATATTTATTGCAATTTTGGGTCTGCATTTTCCCAAATGGTGAATATCTCAGCAAAACAGAACGTCACAGTAGAGTCGTTACCACTCATACTTCATATCTGCTCATGCCTATGTATGTTATCTACCTGCAGATTGAGGATATTTTTAATTACCCTGTGACCTACAAGCCAAAAACCAAATGCCTGCGGAATCTCTCATCTTGTGTCTTCGAGCAGCATACTACTGTCCTTACTCTCTGTTACGACCAAAAGTCGACATCCCATGAAACAGAACTTGATTCTGGAAACTCTCAGCATCACAAGATAGGACTTAAAATAAGTTCGCAGGAATCATTCTTTTACAAGACCTAACTCTCGTACAAGTTGAAATATACTTCTAAAATAGTATTTTAGTGCCATTTGTCTAAAATGATTCAGTGATTGGGATTTTCTGTAAAATGTCTGGGAATAGATAAGAAGTTTTCTTTCCCGAGGTACAAAGTATATTTCTGTTACATCGATCTTCACTATATTTCCAATCCCTCTTTATACTTGTTTCGAATTTTGTGGCACCATTTCTACAGAGAATGAAAATGTTGTTTATGAAATGAAATGTAGTGTGTTACTTTCAAATTAAATTTAACTCTACCTTCCACAAAGGACAAAATAACCGAAATATCAACTATCGAAAGACATGAAAGCCTCTGTAAAAGCTCAGAATTACCAGCTTTGGGATTTTTCCATCCTTTTACATTCCCAACAAACAAAACCATATGGAAGTTGTATTTCCGTCTTCAGGAAAAGTCTGGGGAAGTGCCTAGTAAGTCGGATCTATAAGAAATAGATAATATCAATAACTGACCGAGTTGTGAGTTCTACCTGAAAAACGTGAGCAGGCGTAAGCCCTGCCTTTCACCAAAGGACGGAAACCTGTGTCCCGTGCCGAGTGCCGGACAATCTACATATCCACACGTAATTAAACTGCGTGTAATAACGGCAGTAACTTTTTCAGAAATTTTGGCAACCGACACTACTAACCAGATATAAGACAAGATAGTTTCGTTGACATACTATCTTTCTTGTGATGTATTGACACTCCAGCAAGTGTTCCGATTAATGTTGCTGTTGTTGTTAAGTCATTACGGATACTGAAAATCAGGTGCGTCAGTTACACTGAGTATAGTATTTTGACCCTAGCAGCATACAAAAGCGAGCGTTTAAGGTTTTCGCAGGGATAGAGATGAAGTACAGGCCGTTTATTCACGTGACGCTTCGTCATTGAGTATTTGGTTCCCGACCTCTCAAGACTCAGGAAACTGAATTCCCAGTGACGAAGCGTTATTGACCAACAGAACCCACACATCACTGACCGCATGTTCATGACCAGCTGTGGCAGTAATGGCTGTGAAATGTTGTGTTTCCCTTTGCAAGAACAGCATTACGGACAAGTGTTTTTAAAACAGGGTCCCAATAAACCTTTGGAACCATCAGAAACGATCATACAGAATTTACGATTTCAATAATGTGACATTTCTTCATTTATACCGTAGACCTACCGTTGAGATATGATGGGTTTTACATGCAGCTGGGATGATGTACACATACATACATACGTACATGCATGTATACATACATTACATACATACATACGTACGTACACACACAAACATACATACATAAATACGTAAGTAGGTACATACCTACATATATATAAGCACATACGTAGGTACGTACGTACATACATACATACGTACATACGTATATACATACATACAAACATACATGCATACATACATACATACGTACACACACACACACACACATACATACATAAGTACATACGTATTTACATACATACAAACATACATGCATACATACATACATAAATACATACGTACGTACTCACACACACACACACACACACACATACATACATACATACATATGTACATAAGTCACATACATAAGGCGAACATATCTCTGACAGCCGTCACATATCAGACCCAACGAAAAGTGAGCGGCAGGGACTAGGATGCAGTGTGCGGTATTAGGCGAAGATGGAACAAGCAGGAACAAGTAAGTTAATTAAAGATTATCAGTTCATACGACCTGTATGCAGGCCTCAGTAACTAGGTCACAGCACTAAGAGTACCTTAAGAATAACAATGAAATCGTCCTAAATATAATAATTTTTCTCTCATCATACGCAATCGGCAACATGCTACAAACGGATGGAATTAATTCTGTCAAGTGGCAAATTGAAAATGTGTGATACTGTTATGTGCCGGTGTTTCTAAAGCAACAAATTATGCATAATTAGCCTTTTCCTGATAATACCAGAGAGTGTGCTAATGAACTATGCATGTTGATCCATTTTCAGAGGCTCCTGCATACACAAACCCGTTTCAGATACGAAAGAAAACGAAAGCGTCAGACGACGTGGAGTTGGGTTAGCGTGAGCTTTGCTATGCTAAGATATGCGAATAACAAATCCTTTTTTTTATTAGTAAATTGCCCCAGGCATTAGTAAACGACTCAGAGTCATCAATATTAATATGTGCGCAAGCAAGCATAAAATTTGTGTGGAAAACCATACATGGTAGCTGATAGTCTCTTTCTATGTACAATGGTTTATAGTGTCTTCTGCAAGACTATATAATTCATATTCTTAGATGAAATAAACCGGCACTTTCAAGAAAGGATTTGTGAAGTGTGGAGCCAATTAAAATTATGGAACTATTGTTCCAAGATATCACATACGCCTCAACCACAGGTCTTTAAATTATAGACAGGCTCCTGTATACGACCAAAACTACGGCGATTTGTCTTCGTTAATTTTTAAGCTTAATGACTTTACAATATTTTAGATTAAGTAATGTCGAATGAGAAATGATATGATGACTATAATAAAAACATGAATACGAATTTTCAATACGTAATCTTGAGCCACTTTCAGATATAGTTATTGTTCATTATTTCCGTCGTTTCACAGCTTTATTTGGAGTACAGAAAGTTATATTTGTAACTTGCGTCGCTCATGATGTTCAATAATCGATAGTAATTTCACAGCTCGTTCACACACATCAGCGCAGTGGGCGTGTGACACACAATTGACACACTTCTTGGCGCGACGTGAAACTTGCAGCGGCGAGCAACGCTTCGAGGAAAGAAATGACGTTTGAGAAACACGATGCTAAAAATAATACCGTCCTATAAATTTAAACCTTTGACCATTTTAATGCGAAAATTAGACTGAATTATATTTAAAAAGTCACTTTTTATCGTGCATTAAATTCCCTCCGGCTCGGTTATAAAAATCAGTCATTTGATGCTCTGTACAGAAGTACGTGTGTTCCATGATTGTTCTGACGTCCGTACAGAACACATAAATACACTGCGTAGGCAGAACCCAGCACTCTCGCATGTTGAATGCGGTATTACATAAAGTTATCACTAGGCTTTAGGAGTAAAGCCCGATGATAACTACATGGTACCACCAAATTCATTAGCACAAAATTCTGCTTTTAACCACACAGTATACTGGTGTGTTCCACATAATTTTTGAAACGGATTATTTCCAAATGATATATTAAGCAACATGTTTCTATAATACAAGTACATTGCGTTATCAGTGAGTTACGAAATAAATTTTATACAAAAAATTAACTATTCAATTAATTAATTAACTGACGCAACGAGTTTAGAGAACAATTCGTAAAGAACGTATAATTACTTCAGAGTTTTCCAGGTCTAATTTCGTAGATGAGTCTATAATTATACACAATACAGATACAAATTTTATTTTAATAAAAATAGAAAACTTATAATAACATCATTTTTCAACATAGTCCCCTTGCTTTTCAATGCACTTCTTCCATCGTTGCACAAGCTTCTTTATGCCCTTAGGAAAAAAAAACGTTCTAGGCTGAGCAGTGGGCCACGCATGCACCGCTTCTTTCAGTTCTTGGTCCAAGGTGAATCAACGGCCCCTTAATGCCTCCTTGGGTGGACCAAACAGGTGATAGAAGGAGTGAGATCGGGACTAAACGGAGTGTGAGCCTATACCTCAAACTTGAGTTTCTGGAGGGTTTCAACTGTGTGGAGAGCAGTATGCGGACGGGCATTTTCATGCAATAACACAATGTCTTTCGACAGTTGTCCTCGGCATTTGCTTCGAATTTCAGGCTTCAGCCTGTCATTAAGCATCTCACTGTAACAAGCACTCTTTATTGTTGAACCCCTGTCGTGATAATATTCCAGTATTGGGCCTTCTGGGTCCCAAAAAACTGTAAGCATCAATTTTCCTGCTGATGATTGGCTTTTGAACTTTTTCCTGATGGGCGTTTGTGGACGTTTCCATTCCATAATCTGCCGTTTACACTCCGGATCGTAATGGTGGACCCATATTTCGTCCCCAGTGATGATTCCGTCCACGAAGGTGTCACATTATTTATCATAACGATCCAAATTTTGTTGGCAGATGTCCAAGCGTGTTCATTTATGCAGCATTGTGTGTTGTTTTGGGACCCATCTTGCACAAACTTTATGAAAGCCAAGTATATTGGGATGATTTCATAGGCAGAACCATGACTAATTTACTGATGATTTGCAACTTCATCAATAGTCAGTCATTTGTCTGACAGAACCATGTCATGTACGCTCTCAATGTTGCCGTCAGTTGTGGACGTGGACGGGCGTCCAGGTCCTTCTTCATGCGTAAAACTTGTGTGACCATTTTTTAATATTTCTATCCATTCATAGATATTCCGCTGCGGCAAAACACTGTTCCCATTTTGTGGTGAAAGTTTTCGATGGATTTCGGCCCCTGATAAACCTTCATACCACAAAAAACGGATCACTAAACGCTGCTCTACCTTGGTGCAAACGGAAAGCGGAGCGGCCATGGTTAACGTTAGGGTTGCGACAAATGAACTTACCTAGCAACTTCAAACCTGCGCAGCAGTGATAAGAAGGAAACCACACTTAGTGATAGACGCGAAAACAACAATGCTGCCAACAGAAACACAAATGCAGCTAAATTGCGGAAATTATTGACTTAGCCTCGTATCTGTTGATATCACTAATATTTTATTTATATCTATTAAATAACACATTACTAATGCGAAATTTCGAATACAACCTGAAATATTCTCATCATCACTATGCTCCTAGCTGCTTATTTTAAAAAATAAAGCTGTTTAAAACATATTTCGCAGGCATGTTTACTGATCACCTACACACAAAAGTTCACACGCTTAGCTGTGGTGCTGCTGTAAATGTCGTCACAAATTCAAGGACAAATGAAGTCGCGTGTCTGTCGTTTTTATAGGCTACACAATTATTATCTCTTCGACGACAAATATTTTTCCAAGATCTATTACATTATTTCACGAAACACGTGTGTATGTATGTGTGTGTGTGTGTGTGTGTCGCTGTCACCTCGAACGTTCGTGCGTCACCTCGTTTCTATGTACTGTAGTCAATGAAATATATATTATATTCAGGCGTCTGACGGAATGACGTTGACTCAAAATTCCGTGATCTCTAAGCTTTGTAAAAGTTTGGAAATAAAAGTTGCTCCCCCTCACAAACATGGCATTCTGTTCCCATAAACCTACATTTTCTGTAAGAAGATCAGAGTACAGAATGCTTCACGAATTAAAGCAACTTTTCTGAGGAATACTTAAGATATTACTGTGACAGGTACAAAGCAACACAACAAATTAAAACTCCTCTCGCTGCGCACTCTTCTGCTGCGGCCTGTCATGAGTCCATCATAAGCGTCAATATGTCCTCCGAACCCTCCTCCTGAACACCATTAGAAACTGTAGAGCTTTTTTGAGCTTAAGAGACCAAGTTTCTTACTCACACAAAATACGCAAACTTGCCATGAAGTTCGTACACAGAAAGCGAGGACACGTCGAGTGTCTGAACATAATTTAACACGAAATCTGTTCCTCGTCACCTTTCGATAGGCTGTCATTACTGCTGGTGAATTTAACCAGCACGACTACTAAGTATTTACCGTGACAAGAAACATTCCTACGTTAAGGCAGCGGCGTTTTGAGTTGATTTAATTCAAAACGTATGAAGCATTATAATGCCAAAATATCGTGCAACCAGTTCTCTTGTCAACAGACATCTTATGACACACAGCACGCCCTTCGTTCCAGGGTGCTCGTTATAGAACAGAAGTTCTTCTCGCTTCGCTAACAATATGTTGCACTTTTGCAGTCCAACGTCATAAAAGTAAACACTGAGCCTTGTCAATCTGGTCCTTTCACCGCAGTCAGACCAGCTCTGTTTACTAGTAATGTAAGGGGAATGTTGTCCCTGCATCCCGCCTTCAAGGTGTATGGTAGACTGGCAGTGCAGTTCCATGCATTCTTAACCTCAGCAACAGATGGAGGTGAGCAGATAGCGTCACAGCTTGGCCGCTTCACTCGAGGAAGGAACCCAAGATTCCCATTAAATGAAATACTGCACGGACCCTCAAGCTAATATAGACGCTTTGTCGAAGCGGATAACTTCTGGCTCCTGCCAGCAGTTGCCTAGCCTGTATGTTAAGTACCCTAATTTTATTCCTTCATATCTGCTGTCTATAAACCTAATAGAAATTGTAAATGTTCTTTTCTATGAGCATCAAACTTGGGCTCCCCAAATTTAGAGAAGTTATTTGATAATGTGTAACATCAGGATCCTGACAGTATTTGAAGGGAAGAAGGAACCATAACGGAAAGCAAGAGAGAATTAAAAATTGAGCAGTTTCATAATTTGTATTCGTGATAAAGGATTTCTAGGATGAAGAAATCAATGGGTCGATGGACAGTGTGTGTAGATTTAAAGGGAGAGATAATAAAACACATGGTCCCTCAACGGTGGGAAAACTTAACGTAAAGACGCCATTTAGAAGATCTAGTAGTAGATAGCAGAATAATGACATTCAGATATTACGGAAGTAAGGATGCGAATTGTTAAATGACTTAAAGTTGTTAAGGCTAGTAAGGCTGCAGGCTCTTGTGTGGACGGTAATGGAATATAGGATTACGTAAGGATATCACTTGGGCATCTGAGCAACTATAAGATCATCGTAAATTACAGGTACTTCGCTCTATGGAGCTGATTAGCGAGTTCTTTCAACGAAAAGCCTAGTTGGCACGCTAGTGTCTGAACACGAAAAAGAATTTTTTCTGAAAGGCAGAGTTGCAAGTATAAAACAAGCAATGGTTCAGGCTATATATGTTTGTTGGATCTAAAGTCATTATGGGGGTTAAATGTGTATGTGCAGTCTGTGCAGTCTGTGCAGTCTTCCTACAGATTCAAACAAATATTTTATTGCGGCTAGAAACATTAACTACACAGAGAGAAAAGAGGCAAGTATTTTCGCCTGTGAAGATATAAAGATTAGGAAATCAAAAAACACCACAAGACTCCCCATTAAAAACAAGCCACGTACACAAAACAGCAATGGGCCTTAAATGCAAATAATTTCAGTGACCCGAGACAGTTTTAATTAACGACAACCCTATAACATATGAATCTTAAACAAAAAAAATAAAATTTCAAGTATTGTTACACATTTCATTGCAAAATAGGAAATAATAGCTTCCTTACAACGCGCACAACCAGGGCGTTGCGCGAGGGCAACAAAAGCACTGCGTTCATACAATGCAACGAAACTTTCGCACAGAGCAGCATAATGGAACTTAGTAAAGTTGAGGTAACATTTTTCTCTCCTGTTGTTACTCACTTCACCCCGAGTACATTAGTCATAATGTATTCTCCGTTTACGTCCAAGACATAACCACGAAACTTGGAATATAAATGTAATGTAAAGGCCATTACCGTTATTATAACAACATTTCATTACACCCAGAATGCAACACCCATTCTCGTGCACTGCCAGTCTACTACACAAGAAACGTACTTTTGCACGGTAAACGGTATTAGGCGTTATTCACAGGGAGTAGCTACTGCAAAATCAAATAAATTTTAAAAATTCTTGCTTCAACACAGAAAAATAATGAAGCCGTCTTTGTGAGTGATTAAAAGGAAATTTGTTTCATTGCAAAATATACAAGCAAATATTGTCTTTTCGTAGAACTTCGGATATTAGGCCTACTAATATTTCATGTACAAAATAAAGGTTTTGGAAACCAAGCAAGATTATATAACTTTATAGAGGATTTGACGTAGTTATAATATTATTGTTTAAAAATAGAATCGTACCTTGGGAGAAAATTATATAAAGGCTAAAAAACTCAATTCAACGATTAGGTACATGTAAAAAATTAATTAAATGAAATGACGGAAGATACATTTTGCAATAAATTTTCTTAAAGCTGCAGAATGCTATGTCAAGTTTACTCACTGTTCATGTTCTCTTAGTAAGTTATGACAAAGAATGCAACTGCACACCTACAGTACCCTAGGTTGTTACTGGGAGTCAACTGAAGAGTCACACTGGATAGTGAAGGGAAAAGAATCAGGCTTTAAAGTATAAAATGCTTTGAAAATAATTTCTGTATTCAAAATTACGGAAGACTAGGCTCTTCCAGCGATGCTGTTTTCAGCAAAAATATATACGTAATATTTAGCAATAGAAGGAAAAAATAAAGTATTAATTTCGGAACGGACTTAAAAATATGGCATGCTTGTGCAGGAAAAAAAAATTAACCTACGAACTTCTCTGTTGCTTTCCTATTTTTCTACTATTCACATTCCCCGAGGATGGTTTTATAATACATGTTTATAAAATATAATATGACAGTAGTAATAATTTCTAAAGGCGATGCAAATTTCAAGACCACATTTTCGTGCTCAAAAACTCTCCTGAGAAGGCGGAAGTACTCTTCTGAAAATTGAAAATGTGGGCACGCGCTTACAAAAAGGATCGCCGGCTTTGGTCCGCAACCATCACGTAGACCACTTCGCCACCCTCCACTTGAGAGCGGCGCCGCTACGTCACTGTGAAGGGGGGGGGGGGAAAGCAAACCAAAGAGGGAAAAAAATAAAAATTATAATAGATAGCTGGAGGAAGAGACGAAATACATAAAGCAATTCCTTCTGTATAAAACGTAAGAAATTACAGAGAATACAAAATGATTGACCTTAAGATTCCGGAACTTCCTGCAAAAGGGCAGACATGCTAGACTCGACCTGTCACGTCCACATCCTCAGGGGTTTAGAAAGAAATTAACTTTTTGCGTGTTTCCTCCCGGTGTTTCTCAACTTGTAACATAGAAGCACGCCTTAGTGTTGGAATAAACTTCTGCTAACTACACCTTGTGGATTTATTGCATGTATACCAGGGTTTATTCTGATGCGCAACTGTAAGCTTTTACCTTATATAATTACGTAACAAGACGCGAGTGAAAGTAAAGAACAGTGCGTGAGATATGCTAACATTTTCAGGCTTGGAGCGTGACTACAGAAACGTACTAATGAAGTGAGGCGGCTCATTTAGGCGACCGCTGAGAGTAAAGCTAAAGATGTTAGAGAACTGAAATCTCACGAAGTTGCGGCAAGTACTGAACTGTTACACTGTAGTGAAGATGGACCGCAGACCGGAACGTCGGGAGAGTAGAACTTAGCGACTTTAGTTTGTTACGTAAAGCCATGTGTATTTGGACTGAAAGTAAAATAAAGAGAAAAGAACGAACTGCTAATTTTCTTGTTAAATGAAAAATATACAAGACTTGACATTGCTTATTTACACAAACGTTAGAAGTAAAAAAATGCTAGAAAATTACAACCTCACGAATTTAAAGAAATTACTACACTTTTATGCGGTCCTGACAAATGGGCTACAAACCCAACCTCATGAAAATACAGGATAATGAGATACAGTTTGCTACATCAAGTCATCCATGTCAGGATAGGATTTAACATGAGAGAAAAAACGAAAAGGAAATCGTTTATTAGGTGAAAAAGTATAAAACATTAGGGAAAAATATAAATCTAACTTGCATTTTTCACATAAAACTGTACTGAACCAAAACATTGAGGGGAAAAGAAACTTAAGGCGTCAAAATAAGAGATCGGCGACTACAAAGTATGATAAAATTCAGTAAGAGAAGAAAGTAAGTGTTTCACCTAATATAACTTCTAAATACAAAAAGTACAGAAAGTCTACATAAGGTAGGTAAGAGGAACAGCACCAATTACTCTGTGATAAAGTGTCCAGAAGTAGCCTAATGCAGTGCTTATGAGTTTTAAATTTCCTTCACTTTAAAGTTTAAGCTCCACATTTCGGTTACAAAGAATTCAAAATATAGACAAATAATAAACTTTCTTCTAATTTCTCGCGCTCCAAGTTCAAGGGAAGAACATCCTTAGCATGGACTAACAAGGAGCCTTGTTTTCAAGCCAAGCATATTTTTATTGCTCAAATTCCACCGCTTCAAATATCTGACCATCTCTAATCATTCCACGCAGTAAACATTTTAGCGTGAAATTAATCTAAATTATCGTTATATAATCATTTAACACAGGGAAGTCGTTGTGTCTGTAGCCTGGTCGGTCTTAGTTTCTACAAAACCTTCACGTACTTACGAAAGTATCGTCAATTGGTGACAATTCATGCCATTTCATTTCGTATTAACCATTTAAACGCCGAGTTAAATCACATCTGCCATTTGCTGACATTATTAAGAACTCACCCTATACTCCACGTTAGCAGGATAAGGGTTAAAGTGCATAACAATAACGAAAAATTTACATTTAGGTCTCTTAGCTGTCTTGACACCAATTTAATTAGATCGTCTTCTATATATTATAATTACAATTGTAATATAATTATTACATAATTATAATTATTATTCTTATTAACATAATCGTCATCACACCATTATCATAAACATAATGATCCCAAAATTATTAGGGGGTCTTTCCTGAAATTATAAACTAAAGGAATGGATACTAAGTGAATCTGTAATATCAAAAGTCCCTCCAGGGATAAATATAGGTTAATACAAGAATTATTTGAAGAAGCTTTGGCCAGAAAACGGATATATTATTATTTTCTGTTTGTTTTTCAAAAAGTGTTCCACTAGTGTAACTAGACAGATAATATACGTTTAATGTAACATTGTAGCACTTTCGTCTAACCAACGTTCTAGTGTAAACACAGTCATATATTATGTGTGTTTTGTTGAGCTCCAAGTCACTGTAAAATACACAAAAATATCAATGCCGCACAATATCGTTTTTATGGCACATTTATGTCGCCGCAAACAATGAAATGTAGGTGGGTTTTCACATAAATTTCCCGAAGCTGACTGAAGAAAACAACTCCTTTAATTATGGCCTTGTTAATGTGTGTGGTTTGGCTCAACAAATCGCAATGGCAGATACAATGTTGCGCTGTTTCTCAGTTTTTGTAACGGTTGCCGTATAACATTTTGTTAAATAATATGAATATTTTTTTGTAGTTTTGCATTAGTTATCTGACATGCTAATCGCACCTTTTCTGCATCACATTATGTAATCATCTGTGGCCTGTCAGTTTCTGCCATATTTTTCCAAGTTATCTCTTTAGGGGCCGGATTTAAAAAAAAAATATTGAACATAAAAGTCTGTTTTTACTTTGTCTACAATTTTGTTTAAAACTTTTCCCGTTCTGAGAAGTACTGAGCGAGATAATATAAATTTACGTATGTTCTCATGTAAAATACCCACAATTCTTCTCAGAATTTAATGACACTTGAACTTTCTCGACAGAAATTTCTAAAAATACTCACACGCCAAATTCACGAAAATCCGTCGAGTAGGATCCGAGTTATTCCATGCCGATAAACAGACAGACGTGACGATGCTAATATGTGTAGTCGCTCTAGTAATTTTTAGAACGCGCCAAAAATTGAATTTTCCCATAGAAAGAAAAATGTCCGTCTTTGTAACAGATGCCAACTGGCTAATGCCGTTTAAGGAAATACGCACTGTTCACTCCGAGAACCAAACTACAGCTCCAATTAAGCTCTGTGGTCAGAATGCAGAATTTTTAAATCCGAAGGTGGACAGTATTACATACAGCAGGTCCCCACAGCAACAACTGCGCCAGCAAAGGGTTTTTAAACAACAAAATCTCTATCTATACTACCATCTGACATCAATAAATCAACTCACTAACCCAAGCATACACCCACGCGTTTCCCCGCCTCTAAATCCATCCATCCTTTACTCTCTTGTCATGTAGGTATATGTTAATCAATAAAGTGATAAATTAATTAAAGAATTAATCAATCCGTCATTCCAGCCATTTATTTTGTCTGCCTTTCTTATAAACACATGCCTAGAATTCCGTTTAATCATTCAAATAATAATGCGACTTCTTCACTTCCTTTCACAATACACTTCGATATATCGTGCCACTGTAAATTACAGACCCTTCTGCAAATTTTTGCTTCGAGAAATTGTCGTGTTCGTTAAATAATTTTGCGTTTTACTCTTAAATATTCAGCTTTAATTCTACAGAAAAGGACTCAGTTCCACTTTAACTATACAGCAATAATTAGAGCCCAATCAAAAATCATCTTCGGCTCTACTAAAGCAAATGTTCAGCAAAACATTGCAATGTGGGATTCGATCCCAGACCGTTCATAACATATGGCTACAGCGGGGACATGACGCTGAAAGATTGGATAGTAAATGAAATTATCGAGTTATTTCCCGTGAGAGATAAGTAATAGTTTGCTGAAATGGGTAGAGGGAAAACTTATGCAGGGGGATGGTGGCATGAGAGGAAATAAATATGGGGTAACACACAGGGACAGTTGTCTGGAAACAGATGGCATACGTGAGCTGATTTAATGGATGCAAATGCAGGAAATGATTTCTGTACTTCAAAATATCTAACCTGATATTGTTGTGGAAAACATATTGTTGATTTTCTGTAAAGATACCCACTTCGCCGCCATTATCCCAATCTCAATCGTTGTACTAGTTACTCAATTATTACAACAACTACTGTACATATATAAATTTTATATATGTGTAGTAGTTGGTGTAATAATTGAGTAACTCGACAACATGCACGGTGTAACAATGAAAATAAACAATGGAAATAAATTACTCAATCGTTGTATTTAACGATGGACATGTGAACTGTAGTACTGAAAGCGATATCAGGGGTACAGTATCACTCGGAAAGAAGGAAGCACATAAAGTTTTAAAATGTAATCTTCATAATAAATTCAACAGACTTAGCAATAGCAAGTAAGAAAATCAAGATAACTATCTGATAAGGTACAGGCATTAAAACTTCCAAAAATTAAATCGGTAGCAATCAGCCAAACTCGCGAATGTCTTTCGATTGAACTCCAGATGTTTCAACGCCTAACACTGGAAATTAACAAGAGTCAATTCGAAGTAATCAAACGTGTACGACAAGCAGACTTACCAACATTATCTTAAAACAGTCTGACGAAATAGTCAATATTTACGACTGTATGTATAGAGCAAAGCATCATGATCAAAATATCCACAGACCCTGGGACTGGGCCAATATAGAAAACACTTTATGTTACATGGAACTGAGGATCAAAAATGGCGCAGTGGGGTAGTAATTTGTACACAATTCACATAATACAATAAACATGAAATAAGTGAAAACTGCTTTTATTTTCCTTACAACTTTAGTCTGAAACATTTCTCATTCAAAGAGGTGCGCGAGATGTTATCAGAAATGTATACTGGACTTCAAACAAAGTACTCTTCTCATATTTTAACGAAACTTGAATTTTCTCGAGTTCCCGAAAGTGAGCAAATGTCAAATTTCATGAAAATCCTAGCGGTGGGAGCCGAGTTGTCCTATGCGGTCGGACGGACGGACCGACAAACGTATAGAGAGGCAGACAGACATGGCGAAGATAATAGTGGCTTGTCGCAATTTGGCGAACGCGCCTAGTAATTCCGGTTGTCCGCATTATGACAAGCAACATATAAACATATCAACTCACATAACGACGTGACAATATTGAAGGCAGCAATTTGACATGAATCGCTTAGACCGGAAAACTGTTCCATGCTACGTCACTAACATCACCATTTAACGTAAGGGCAAATCATTTTACCTCATTACATTCGCGGTCCACAGAGCACTAGCACCGCATCCAACACATTTATCTCTAGTTGAAACGCTGGATACAAACAAGAAAGTGTAACTGCAGTCACACAGAGGGCAGGCAGGCAGGTAACTGCTTTAATTAAATTCTGGGAATAAGTGCAACACGAATTGTGTAGTAGGCTTATTCTTTGTTTACTTATTTATTTAATGTTGCTGCTGATAAGTTCAAGCGTCAAAGGATGGGAAGAATACTAAGCAATGCGTGCTGAAAGATGATCAAAAAGGAAGTACAGGGAATGGATCTTCGTGTCAAATCAGGTACTGTGCTAGCAGATGCCTAGAGGCACTGACAAAAGACGCAGTCACTCTCATCCTGGGGAAGACAAAGACATCCTCAATCAGAAGAGTGAATGTCACGCCTACGACTCTATCAAAGCATCTCCCGAATAAAACACGCCAGAACGAGGAACGCAAGACCAAGACCCCAACGAGCATGTATAACAATTCCCATTGGTCTTCACATTATGCTTCTACAACCTGGCCCATCTTTCGGAACCTTGTCCGTCCTACCGATTGCGATGTACAATTTAACGTATCGAATTAAAAGGTAAAATGATCCCGTTACAGGTCCGGTGTGGCCCAGAGGGTGGGTAGCGGTATAGCTCTACTCTTACATGAACCCGGCACCAGAAGGGAGTGAGTGGTTAGCAGCACGCCCCGGCCTCACTTTACCCCCGGGAAAGACCCGGTACCCATTTTACAGGTGGCTGGGTGGGCCCCAAGGCCAGACTGGACGGGCGGAAAATTTCGTCCCCATCGAGATTCGATCCCGGTCCCTCCAGCCCGTAGTCAGTCGCTATACCGACTGACCTACCAGGTCCACAGCGTATCGAATTATTAACCCCTTTAAGAAGGAAACGTTATCCCTTGTATCTTAAGATCGAGGTCGTACCGTGAAGTAAATACTTGCCATATCGGTTACAAAAACCAATCTTTGAAAGTTGTGTAGGGCAAAATTCACCCTTTTCTTAGTTACATGTAAAATATATAAATACCCTGGGTGCAAAATATAGAATGTTGGAATGGTGAAACTTGCAGTATCTACAGTAACCGCCAGACTTCAGAGGGCTTGAGACTCAATGCCAAGTTCGTTTATTTGTAGTTTGGCGTGACTTCTGATCACAGACTGTCAAGAGCACTTCATCTTAATGAAAAGCGGAAACTGGGAGAAAAAGAAACCGTGAAGAACGGTTGAAGATAAGCACCAATACTACCATTCATTATTATTATTATTATTGTTACTCAAGTGTTAATTCATTTATATACTGAATCAACAGTTTAATAAACAAATGCAGAACATTACAAGTACAGGGAGAGAAAAAGTCGAAACCCAGTGAAGTCAGGGAGGAAATAATAACAATAATATATTTGTAAACGCACCGACTGCTGATGTTTAGCGCTTACGTACCAGTTGGGTTTTAAACCTGCTTATTTTGTTTCCAATTAAAACACGATAAAAATTAAACAAAAAATTTGTTTCAGTGATGTCATTGATTTAAAAAAAATGGAATTCAACTTAACTTTTGCAGGCGTACAGGCTGAAAGAGAGATGGAAAAAAATGCGAAACACAGAGAGAGAGAGAGAGAGAGAGAAAAGTCGTGTAAGGGGTGGCTGGAAACTAAGAAGCACATTCTATATGAACTGAAATGTATAACTGTATTTAAAAATACACGAACAAATAACTTGGAGTCTTACAAACACCAGGTTTCAACATGCATTCAATAACACGCACTCATCAATCAACATTAAGTAACATAACTTCTGTGATAAATTACGGTAGTATTGCTTGGTACACAGTGAATACAGCTGGTTTCCTGACAATACCAAACACAACGATGGCGCCAGTAAATCCAATCCATCAATATTGTGCACGGAGTTACACTATAAAATGTCATGAAAGATAAAATGTAAAAGAATGTAGGAATAATTTATTGCCAGAACTCGTGGCTTATGTAGCTGAACACCTGACACGTATGTAAACAACGACGCAAATGGTTCACTCCGTGACGCATGATATAAACCCTACCAAACCGTTCTTTACTGTACAAAATACCTTACGAAAGTCAATAACGCTTGACGATATTACATGCACAACTCTGTACCGAATTAAAAAAAAACAGGAATACAATGTGCAAAATACGAACAGAAATTAATTTGATTCCCTTAGTACAGCATGATGTTCACGGTATATATACATATATATTATTTTTTACAAAATACACGACACTCGGTACATTTTTCTTGACATGTCCTGCAAGAAAGTCTCTCAAATATTACCAAAAAATTTACAAATTAGGGCAAAATTTCCATTACGTCCTTAAGAATTGTACGGTTTTTACTGCGATGATTTTCAGTAACTTCACATGTGATCAGCGGCAATGTGTTTAGACCTCCTGCAACACTTATTAAACATACCGGTCAAGGACTATGGGAAGTACGTGTATGTATAGACATTTACTTACGCCCTGAGTAAAGTACATCTCTCACGAAAGTCAAGTTTGGTCGACAGCTCTTGTTAAAGAAATATTATAGTAGTTTCAGGAAAATCCAACAAGCGACTTAATCGCAGACAGAAGGAAGTATTAAGGTGGTGTCTATAAAAGCAGTTCTGTTTTGCCCGTAACGAAAGCAAAAAGTGAAACTAACACAAAATATGCGAATGGAGATAGAACAGGGGACGGGAAAAAGTATTGCAATACACACACATTTTGCTTTCTCTAACAAAGCAAACTTTCCCAACAGATTAATTAGTCTTAAAAAGTTTGTATAATATTTCCAATGACTTTAGGAACGATGGTAGGATTATTAAAAATCCTTACACAATAGGTCACTAGCAACTGTACACACATTTACCTCTGTTTAATATTAAATTTACCAAAATCCTTTGCATGTAAAATAATCTCAGCAATAAAAGAAAGGTGTAGACCTAACACGTACATTTACTTCTGTGTTTAAGCAACGCATCTTGTACGTTGTTGGGATTGTAGGCGTAACGATCTCAGTGTAATAATGAGGTAAGTACTACGCTCAAGCTCTGGCTCCTTTACTTCCACAGAAATGATCCGCAGTAGCTACGAGAGACAACAGAGCAGTCTTCATCCAGTCTGGCCACAGCGGTGGCGAAGAGAAAATCTTTGTCCATGCCAGGAATCGAATGCCTATCATCTAAGGGTTAGCGAGCCATTTGAATGTACGAAATATCTCCGTTCATACGACAATACTATTTCAGCAAATTATAATTTCCGGGAGGGCAGTTACAGAATTGACTTCAACAGAAATCAGATTATGTTTCACGTGACAGATACACGAGCCTTTTAACGTTATACATAACAGCACGCCGCTAGGTAAAGAAAATAACTAGGACAACGGACTACACTAATCTTCAACGTTACCTAAAGAAGGGCGAAAGGACAGCGTGTATGCATGTTAGCAGGCACGTAAAGGTCAGCGTTTTAATTCAAGAGCTATTCAACTCACACTGCTATTTATTGTACTTTCAGAGTTGTTTCAGCGTTATAAAATTACAGTTTTAATGGTCTGAAGGCGCATTCGTGTCTTTTATGAAACACGAGATAGTAATTACTGTTAGACCTATAAATTAACACTTTGAAGAACAAAATTCATCTACACGGTATATAATTTCAGTTCCTACTGCAAAGAGAAGAGCAATCGTGCCCAATATCAAGACCAGACGTTTAATGTCGTGTAGGTAAATAATATAAACTTTTATATATTTATTAGTGTTCGCAATTTTATACTTTGGTTGGCCTGAAGATGACCATATATGGTCGCAACGTGTTGCCACAGTAATGCGACAAATTAATATCAATATTAAAGTTGTGTTAACAGTGAAAAGTTATATTCATTATCGTAAATAACACAACAGGACGTCTATCATTAATATTCAAAAATATTAAATTTTAAAAGTAGTAAATAGACCGTACTTATTGAGGGGATAACATGTAAAAGAGCCAATAAAAAAGTGGAAAAGGGGAGTTTTGTGGTGTTCAGCGTGTTGGTAGTGCAGTTTCCACCTAATATTAAATGGTTAGAGGGTTCCTCGATATGTTACTTCATACTGTTCGTATATAACACAATAATGTTTACCAGTTCCAAAGGGACCTAACTTGCAGGACGAGTACAAATATCAGAAGTGCAAAAGTCGCTAGAAATCTAAAAGACTACAAATATTGTGCATAAAATTAAACACATACCATTCTGACAATCTCGTGAGGAACGTCAAAATAAATTTCAGTTCGAAAACTGAATAGGCATTAAATGTTGTCAGTTAGTGCCAATAAAATATCATGTATGCCGAAAATACGTTACAGGCTTCCCTGGAGCAGTCTCGTCGTTTATCATTTCGCGTCTCCTAAATATATAGAAATATAAAAATAAATATATACAAATTATTTACTGTACAGCATCAACCACATAAACGTGGGGTAATGTTTTGTAACGTTCATCGCATGCCATTTATAAGTACTTGCAAGCCAAATTTCACACAGGTAAGTTTGGTATAAAATGTATATAGGTAACAAAGGTAATGTGATCCCGTTAGAGGCCTGGTGTGACCCAAAGGGTGGGTAGAGATATAGCTTTACTCTTCCATGACCGCGGCACTAGAAGGAGGTGAGTGGTCAGCAGCACGCCCCGGCCGCAATTTACCCCCCGTAAAAGAACCGGTACCCATTTTACAGGAGGCTGGGTGGGCCCCAGGGCCGGCCTGGAAGAAAAAATACAAACACACACACACACACACACACACACACACACATATATATATATATATATATATATATATATATATATACTGACAGAAATTTGCAATGTACAATTGCTTGGGTTCTCAGAGCACGACACTTAAAATCAGAATTAAGAAGTTTTTGCTCGTTAAACTACATTTACTCCGTCGAACACAACGTAGGTTAATTTTAATTGCGTCTTCAATGTATGCTAAACGCCTAGGTCCTTTCTCAGGCCACCATCAGGCATGTCAGTACAAAAATCATCTGAAGTAAAATACATTGAAATAAAATTTTTGCTCCTTAGTTCCTCAGTGGGACAGTTTAGGATTGTAGCATCAAATTTTTTGCAATGCTTGTTTTTAATACGTCCCCTTCAACTGTTACTGTAGCTGTTAGCAAATTCTTAATTTAAAAGTTACACCAATTCTGCGTATTTGAGGCTAACGTCTTTAAAATTATCAACGTTTCAATGTGTTAATACCCTGCGTGCGTGTTACGCTGATATCTGCAATGTCTGTAATTGCAGTAAGTGTACGGTCACTAAAAATTCGATATCACATCTACTGAAACATAGAGTGAGATTAATCTCCCTTTATACTAAACTTTCAGTATTCTGTAAACGAAACCAAGACACACGTCGCACTTGAGAAATACAGTTACTTGGAGACAATATTTGGGAGCAAGCTTATGCTTACTTAATAACATTACAGTAGGATTGACTACTGCAGTACCTACACAAGAGCTGCCGCATTGTGAGCAAGTAAATATTTATTTCTGCACGTCGTGTTCGTAATTCTATATTTATTGTATAATTATTATTGTAATTATTATTATTAGTTGTATTAGTAGTAGTAGTAGTAATAGTAGTAGTAGTGGTGGTGGTGGTGGAGGTGGTAATAGTAGTAGTAATGGTGGTGGTGGTGGTGGTGGTGGTGGTAGTGGGGTAGTGGTAGTAGTAGTAGTAGTAGTAGTAGTAGTAATAGTGGTAGTAGTAGTAGTAGTAGTAATAGTAGTGGTGGTGGTGGTGGTAGTAGTAGTAGTAGTAGTAGTAGTAATGGTGGTGGTGGTGGTGGTAGTAGTAGTAGTAGTAGTAATAGTGGTATTAGTAGTAGTAGTAGTAATGGTGGTGGTGGTGGTGGTGGTAGTAGTAGTAGTGGTGGTGGTGGTGGTAGTACTAGTAGTAGTAGTGGTAGTGGTATTAATAGTAGTAGTAGTAGTAGTAGTAGTAGTAGTAATAGTATTAGTAGTGGTAGTAGTAGTAGTAAGAGGAGAGGTAGGGCATGAAGTCCGAATATACACAGAGAGAACCCTGGCACATATTTCCTACCAAATGCTTTCCATTTTGACGCAAGGGCGCAAGTAATTATACTTATTTCATTACAGCACGGTTTGCATAATTGTAGGGAAAATGTACGCCTCGTTAACATTGTAATTTCATTATATATTCTAATAAATGCGACAAAACAAAAACACTTGTTAATGGGTCTAATGGAATTTCGAGGGACCTAAAATGTGTTGTTTCACACACACACGCACACAAATACGCATATGTATAACTGTTTAAACACGTAAATATGAGTATTCATACAAGAGGCATTTCCAACAATGCTAAGAGTATGCAATTATGACCCACATCACAAGTAAAAATTTCGCGGTATATGGACCACCGTATAAGAAGCACAGACCATCGTCACTAAGCAGTAAATTTTTATTTTCATACCTCTCTTCCAAATACTATGCCTCGTTGAAAGTTTTTGAAATTACAGCCAAACTACGGCCATGTCTCCCATGAAGATTTCCGATAGAATTACACTTAATTTAATTTTCTTCCATGAGTAAAAAATTTACAACCTAACTCGTCCTTCTTCACTAAAAATCCCAATAAAATTCGGTTAAGAGTAAACGTCATGAAACTTTTTATTTTACAGTCTTCCTCGTCCTACTGTTCCTCCCCATTTTTACGCGCAAATAGACCACTACCCGATATCTTTTTCCTGAAACACGGAGATGTGTACTGTTATTACGTCAAGTATAAACGAACTGAATTAACTTACGTAACATCACTCAATTGTGCTGTTCAATTAGTAGCGGTTTAAATCCATACAAGCACAGTATTTTAACACCGTAGTTAATTTTGTGGCTTTCCTGCAACATGTTTCCTTCGTTTCTCTTCAATGGCATACTTTTCTATTTATGTAACTTCGTTTTGTACCTGATGCTGGTCGAATGTAACGACCGCAGCATGTTGTAGGCAGGTAAACAAATGAACCTACTGTGTTCAAATGCTGTGTTTGTGTGGATTTAAATTGCTGCGGGCTAAATTAAATGACAACAATAAAACATGGCGTAATAAGACTACATATAAAAAAAATTCTCCTGTGGAAGAGGATTCCACGGTGGTAATGTGACAGCCAGGTCATGAACTTAAATGTTTTTACGAAATAGATGTCAAGGAATACTTCTGAATAAGCAGAATTTAATCACGGTATTCAGCCACGGTGCACCACATTGTTTTACCTGCAGTTTTTTAAAAGAATTAAAATGCGTAGTTCTAAGGCAGCCGTTTAAAGACTCCGTAAGAACACTGAGATTTATTACACTGTGTCATTTGGGTTATGCATTAAAATAGTGTAACTTAAATTCGGTAGGTAAATAGTTCAAGTCTTGGCCAGAATACAGAATGACGTCTCCAATAATTTTCCTTAGTACTTCCAGATAAATGCTGCTGTATTTCCCGAAATTTTTCCACCGTCACTTCCATATTGTAACCAGTTCAATGTTAACTGTCATCAAAACCCTGACGCTTTACAGTCTGAGCCTCTGTCACTGTAGTTGAATAAACAAATAAGTAAACAAGATACAAGTAAATGTACTCTACGAAGAGAAGTGTGTGTGAATATTACGACGAAGGAAGTAAGTAAAAGAATCGTCCGTTATTCAGTAAGTAAGTGCATGCTTGTATTCAGGAAATCCTCAAATCATCTTGTCGTTTCCGCAACACAAGGTACATTCAGCGCATTTAGTGTACCATCGTTCCGCTGATAAATGTTCGTCGAGAGGCGAAATTGCAACCAGCCGGTATTAGTTCCGAAAACAAGTGCTTTGTTTTTCATGAAAATGGAAGAGAAGGGAAATTAGGGCAGCTGATAACTAATACACATTGTGCTATTCCGTAACGTTAAAAAATGTGGAATGTCAAGGACATGTATAATGCTTCTGACACTCGTAGCCTGATGGGACGCATGCAGCCGTTACATTACCTTCACAGTTGGCTGATCAGCATAGTTGTCTACATCCTCTGGCCATAATTCTGTACTACAGGGGGGTCCAAAACTGTATCAGATATATATGTATGCATATATATTTATTTATTTATATATACTTGCACAAGACAGTCCAAAAACAATTTTCCGGAAAAGCTTTTTTTTATAAGTGTCTTTTACACTGTCCAAATTCCGTATTCTTATTCTCCGACATTATTGTCACTATGTACAGTCTACAACTCATTATCAATTCCTGGTTAATTAATGGTGCAGCTGGTGGGAAATAATTCTACAATAAGGCACCAAGGTGACAACGAAAGAAAAAAGTAAACACTGATTAAGGAACAGTAAGTCCTAGTTCACTTCAACTTAATAACTCGATATAAACTAAGAAATATCACAGAAAATGTCAGTCGGTTGAAGGGAGTTTGCAGTGTCCCAATTCTGTACTGTAGTCCCTAAGTAGTGGCTTTGTTTTGGTCACCCCCAGAAGCCTACCAGTCGATACGCATAGCGCATTACATCACTAATTCAATCATCAACACAAGACACATGCAGGCTTCCGGGGGTGTCCAAAACAAAGCCACTACCTGCAGACTACTCTAAGACACAGCGCCGGCACATCACAATTGGATTTCAATGTCATCCATAGAGGAGTGGATAAAAAAAATGTTGGATAATAAAACATGATAAACTGAGAAATCATACATATAATACGTCATAATAATACGTCCACCAATTTCCACATAATCACTGCGCATACCAAACCCTCAGACAATATCAGAAAATTCTATGTAATTATTAAGTCGACGCTTTTATCATTCAAATTATAAAAGAGGCACGATGTCCCTACCCACGCAATGAGAGCGTGTAGAGTGCGTAAAATTACACCTCCACTTATTTCCAATCTCAGCACTATATGGAGGTAAGTGGTCAATTTCACGTCCCGACCGCTTTACTCCTGGGAAAGAAAGCCGGTACTCAATGGGAAAGTAACTGGTGGAGACCCCAGAGTCGCTATGGATGTTTTAGGAAGAGAAAAATATCTTGCTCCTGCCGGATTTCGTACCTCGAACTGTCCAGCTCGTAGCTGATTAGTATAACTTATTATAAAAAAGAACTCCTACTTGCAAAAAAAACAGGCACATCGATTTATTACCGGTTTCTATCCACAGCTTTTTAATAAGTATATTCGGTTTGTTAACAATTCTGACTTTTGAGCATACTGCATTCCCAGTGACCTTACATACTTCCTTTATGTTAGTACTGTAGGGCAGCAACAAACGAAATGTAATAAATTTTGTTTGTATGAGTCTTAATTTACTGTGTAATGTTTTTCTGTCTCTTATCGAATCACAATTCTTGTTTCCTCAATTAGCACTCTCAGACAGTGCAACGATTTCAGTGGTAACAAAATTAGTCTCATTTGAAGACTTTTATATATTTTCACATATTATTACAGATAGGTCATTAACTATTTCCGGTAATTCTGCATTATTTATATTATAAAACCTTCCGTTGTTCCAATTTTTATGTCGGTGAAAAATCCTCCTAATAACGAACTTTAAGATCGAAACATGCAGCTCAAAATCAACATTATAAACGCAAAAGAGAAAAGTAAGCAAACAATTATGGTATAATTGTGTTAGAAACGACATTCGTGATTTCTTCGTAGATTTTGCAGGAACATTAGTGCAAATATTTAAGCAAGAAATAGCAGTACTGTATTTTGAAACTCATAGAGTCTGTTTTATTATTTACTAATATCTAATGTTAAGTGTAAATATTAAATGAACATTTAATATTAAGTTTAATAAATTATATATTTTGCCTTCTTTGGATTTGTTATTTATGTGAATGGAACATCAAATATTTTGTGAAAATCTAAATCGTTTAAACCTGAAAAACATTTATCATTAATGAGTCTAAAAGGATACTAATGAATCCTGGAGAATACTGTCAGTTAAAATGCCATGGTTAAACAAATATTATTGAGGGAAAATTATAACACTAAATGTTTGGAAAGGTAACAGGAGTTAGAAGAGATACTTAGTTTCTCTTAAAGCAATATTGTGTAGAATGAAAAACAAGAAGAAACAATTTACTCTGTATTTAACATTCAGTTTGACTGCGAAAAATAATAAACCATCTAGCTGGAGGGAAATCATAAAAACAAGTTCTGTATGAATTAAAAATCATTAACTACTTATAACAAGGCTGTGATGAAAAGTTCTGAAACAAGTAAAAAAAGCTTAATTTATCGCAGTTGGAATTAGAACACCTGCAAGTTATGAACAAACGGATTATAAAATTTTACAATTACTAATTCTTATTTTTATAGCGTCAACATACAGACTGAAACATTTTATATTCTTATCTAAATATGCTGATTAGTGTAAAGTCCTTCGTAATATCGCTGACATCATATTGATACAGGAATTTACTGAATGTCGTGAGACAAGTAACCTTAACCTTTCTCACGTTCACATAACCAAGAAAACGCTCTATGTTCTTCCTTAAATACTTATATTACAGTATCAATTGCGAATTCATACATTTTTCATTCCGCAAGGGATCATCATCAGGGATACCTTGAGGCCTGAAACATGTAACAATACTTAATGTGATGATACTAACACATAAATACCTAAGGATGAACATTGTGCATTGTGTTGGTTAGGATTAACACTGTGCGTTGCGTTGGTTAGGATGAACACTGTGCAGTGTGTTGGTTAGGATGAACACTGTGCATTGTGTTGTTTAGGATGAACACTGTGCATTGTGTTGGTTAGGATGAAAACTGTGAAATATGTTGGTTAATGTTGTGAACTGGTTATCGACAATGGACGGAAGGAATATAAAATAATATGTGCCTTTTTGATGAGTGCTTTCACTACACTGACCACTGAACTCCGACCACTACCTAATGCAATAACTATCATTACAGAATCTGTCAGAAGAATCAAGTTTACATGATAAAACTTTTCTAAACAGAATAGATCCAAAAGGACATGTTCGTTAAAAAAAGTTTTAGTTCTTAACATAGAGGTTTATTTGTTTATGAGCGATAGATAACTAAATAACTTCCTGACTTTTCAGCAGCCACGATTACAATCGCCAAACTTCATGCAACCATGACATTAATAACATTTTAAAAAAACTTATATAAATTATAATATGCCATTCCTTTCAGTATATTTTCCATAATTGTTCGTAGTAAAACTGTGACCGTAGTTATGTGTACTACAAAATTGAAAGTACTTTTCCTTCCCCCTACATATTAATTGTACCTGTATTGCTGTCACACAACATGTCTATTAAGATAACCCACATAGCTAACATATTCGTAATTATTAGACATGCGAAATGAGTATTAGTTCGTATTTCTCTCCTACGTCCGCTTTTAAATAATCGATGAAACACAAAACCTGTTTAGTTCTCGTCACTTATTTCTACCAAAAATTTCTAATAAAGGCTGACGGCTACTTCAGTCTCCGTAATAAAAATCACAGCTATTCGTTTTATGTATGTCGACATTCCTTAAGATGAGATATTGATTGCTGGCCATGTCACGAGTCGATATCGAGAAAGTTCATGTCGGGCTACTGGTGGAAAGCGTCCTCGGCTTTCCTTTGTCAATTATCCTGCCACCAGTGCTTCATTCGTTTATTATCAGGAGCTGGAAAAACAGGTCCATTAGTGACAAAATTGCTATGGGACATAAACCGACCCGATCAAATAAGTACGCAAATAACCAACTAACAAAACAAACATTCAATTTACTAACTAACCAAAACCAGTTAACCACTATCGAATTAAGTTTGTCCGAAGTCACCTCAAGAAAAATAATAACAAACTTCTGTCAGTGTCTTCCGGATTTTAATACCGTTTGACTTATTTTGAAGTCTAGTTACAAAGCCACAGAAGGTGCATGTAGGAGTCATTAATGTTACTGGCATACAGATCTAATGATTATCACGTAACAGACATTTTATGCCATGAACTAGGAAAGTTACGAAAGACAACTTCAATAATGTACAGGAGACAACTTCCTAAAAGCAGCCTTTTATCGATAAAATTCGACGTTCCTTACCAACGGAATTTTTGTTCCTCTCAGCAACTTCACAACTACATATTGCTTTTGTGAATCAGTCACCTCGCTTCACCTCTCATGCTTTAAAAAAGAATGCCAACGTTGCGTGTGTTCAAAATCGGGGCATCCTATTTGCACAATCCTCTATTTATTTTGGTAGAAAAAGTAGTGGAAAAGGCAGTAGTAGTAGTAAAAATTCAACAAATCTTGGTGACATGAAATTCAAATTTTAAAATTAATTTTAATATGCTAATTTCAAATCTTCACATAAAATTTTTCCAAAAAGTCATAATTTTGAGGCACAACTATAAGACCATGTTTCACACATGTGTTGAAAACTTCACATCGTTCAACTGGACGCTGATAAAGAATATGCATCCCGTAAGGGTATGAGAATTTTTACTCCATTAAGGCCAGAAATTTAGACGTTGCTTACACTCCAACTTAGTTTATATTTGAATAATAAGAGTATAAGCCAATTTTCTTTCATTTGTATGCAACATGTATTAACGAAAGTCTATGCTTGTTAAGAGTTTATGACTGCGATGTTCGTGAACAGCGTGTGGCATTCATTCAAAAGTAACTTATTTCTTGTGCTGTGCTTTCTTAATATGAAGACAAACACGCACACTCCTGTTAGTTCTTCCTCCACATAACTCCATTCTTCAAACACAAACTAGAAATACGACAAGTTATAATATTCTAATACACAAAGGCTGTTGAACTTACAACAACCCGGTGTTCTGTAGAATGTAACTCGGTTAACAAATATGTAAATTTTAATTTTAAATTCGGAAAACTCATAGTGTTTTCGTATAATTATTTAACAAGTACAAAACATTAAAACTACTTAATTTTTGTTATTTCTTACAGCAAAACAATCTCATTTCAGCAAGTGCAATTGCATATCTTTTTAAGTGTGTTATCATGTATGGGCCTGATGATGCTCCTTTAGTGTCGAAACACGTTGCTGTATACATTACCAAAAACTGAACTGTTTCTACTTATTAAACAAGTGTGTGAGTGAATATCTGGCTTGAGTCCTCTAATACTGTAACTTTTTGTTGCTACATAGAAGGGAATGTTCTTTCAGGAGATGACAGCAGCACAGCTGTTCTGTTCAGGCCAGCAGTTCATTATCGTGTTCACAAAATCTCGTCACTGTACCTTATCCATCCAAGTCCAACGCCTAAAGTAACACATTATGACATGCGACTGTTTTTACCATGAGAGGCTCTAACACGCAGCTGAAAAAAGGACAGATAAAACAGAAGGGAAAGAATGACCTCCCAGTTTCATTCACATTGTATATGTAATGGAAATAAAATATAATATAGGAATATACAATACTCTAACCCTTTAATGACCCTCCGTTTCTTTTTGTACCACCATGTTTAACATTAAAAATTCTAGGTTTTGCTCACATTGTTCACATGCGTTCTGTAAGATTCTTCCAATAAATAGTGATTGTTTCCCTGAACATCACTAACTGATTGGGTTTATAACAAAGACGGAGTGTGTTTACTGCGTGGCACGCAACGAATCTTGAATTATAATATAGGTTAATTTTAGATTAAGCTGTCGTTGAACATAATAGAAGTTAAGCGAGGAAAGATTTGTGTGAGGTCTAGACACACAGAGGCCGTGCGTGTTTTTATACGCATGTATCAATTTAAAAGTTTTCAATTTGCTTCCACTTGTCAAAGAGTACACGTTTAACTGATATAGACCGAGACACTGGACACAACACACCAGTCAAGTCGTGTAAGATGGAACCCCTAAACGAATGTGAGTGCTTGGCCAAAATGGTGAAAAGCGGGTGGGTGTGAGGCTCGAAATCATGATGGACAGACTGGCTGACTGTCTTGGCTAACTTAATACTTAATACTTAAAGGGCTCTAAGAGGCTTCAATCATAACAGAGCTCTTTAAAGAACGCAACAAATACAGCAAGTTTTCTCAGCAGACTTCTGATTAAACACGTAATATAGCAGCGAAATACAACGTTAAATGAGTTTATACGGTAGCAAGCCTTTCCCACGCTTCGTTTTCTTCTGTTACCTTATTGTGTTGTCATTAAATTCTAAAAAAAAAAATCTTGTTTCAAATTAGATTATTGAGATATTTTGTATTCATTTTGTACCTGTCACTTGCCGTACGAATGAAGCGGAAAAATATATTAAAATATATTAAAACCCGTCTACTTTCACTTCTGAAAACTTTTTGTTTCAGAACTTCGTTTCAGTTACGTACCTAGATAAATGAGTTACGTAAGAGGCAGCAACAACGCTTAAAATGAATTGTATATAACGAAAGACAACCGAGCCATTTTTATTTTTCTTATTAGACCCGTCATGTATGTCTGTCCGTCCGTCTTTCAGTCCATCAGTCTTCATGGAACAGAGCAACTCCCACCATGCGAATTTTCGTAAAATTTTGTATTTTGGATTTATACCAGAATCTGTAGGTTATATTGATGGTGGCTAAAATCGGACTAAAATAAGAAGAACTCTTCATGATTGTCCACATAAGTTTGCGACACCTCGCTGCTGTCGTTCTGTCCAGCGGACGCAGACTGCGTTTTCTGGAACGCAGTCTGAGGACGAAGAAACAGTTGACGATTACAGCGAACATAAATCGGTATCTTATCGTTTTAGAATTACAAAAAATAATCCACTTTAAACCTCCCCCTTTTCGACATTTCTACCTTCAAAAAAGTCCTCGATATAATCGACTATAAATCTGTTGCCAAGACCCGGAGAAATCTTATCGCGTGGCTTGGGTAAAAGACGAAAAGTTATATTTAATCGCGAATTTAAAATCTACCGGTAAATAACAAGCAAAGATGCCTCAGTTGTTGACCTTCGTGTGCATTTCGTAACTTGTCAAACATTGAAAACAATAATAATATGGCGTGTAACAGATAACATGAACATGAAAATACCGTATGATGTTAGAAAATTTATTGCAAAATACCGTCTATACACAATAATTCAATAACAGTTGTAGTTTTACAACTGGTTAATTAGGCTACATGTTTTGGCCTTTTATCCGGCCATCATCATGCCTACAGAGTAAACGGCCGAAACATGTAGCCTGATTAACCAGTTGTAAAACTACAATTTCTATTCAATAGTTGTGTACAGACGGCACTTTGCAATAAATTATGTTAAACGTGCACAACGGGATGGCATCATTCAAATATAAGTAAGATGTTAGGCTTACTTGAACCTCTACAGTACGGTGATTCCTGTAATATACCATCAGTGCTAACATTAAAGGAATCTGTATGGTGAGCACAGAACGAATATCTGAGCTTAGTCCCATGTCCATCAAAAGAGGAAATTTTTTTTCTCCCAGAACAAATGCGTGTTTCCAAAAAAAATACCCGATGTTTCGAAGGCTTTTGCTGGTGGTGTGTACGAAACAAAATAGTGTCGTTGAGTTCACCAAGAAGAAGTAGCCCGTTTTAAAACACATTTAACAACAAACGAAAATTGTGTCAATATCAAAGCCTTGAAACCTCGCATTAATTCCAAAAAAATTAACTTGCACTGATGGAATCCAAATTATGATTTTTCATCAGACATTTACTTTTTAATCATCCTGTCACGGGAAAACTTCGATAAAACCAGCAATTAAATAAAAGTGCTCGTATCATATTAGTCAAGCATTTACAAATAACGCAGCACAACTATGTGTTCAGTGGCTTTATGTGGTATCAATGTATTTTATGGGTGAGATTAGTGTTTAATGCTTTAATGCCATTAATTTGATTACAAAGATTTTAAAGATGCATATTCACACACGGTAATTAATATGTACATTTATAATCATCACGGATGGCATCAATTGTGTCAATAACGTGACCATTTGTTAAACACTTGTTAATTAATAACGGCTAAAGTGTTCAAAACCATTTTATTTTTACAATTAGATAACATGATGTACAAACAACGTCAGTTATATCGGTGGTGTGTATGAAAGTTCTGCGAGTTTTCTGGTAATTGGTCATTTGAATTTAAGAAGAAATTTATCTATTTTATGTACCGATATGTAACAGTTTTCTAAGATCTTATGCTTTCAGAACTAGAATTTATTAGAAGGTACTATTAGCATTTCATTGAGAAAGTAGATGAAGGAAAACGCAAAGAAACCACAGAATATACTGCTTCTAATGCTTCAAAAATCGACAGCCAAAACTAGAATTGCATGAAGCTTAATGTTAAAAAAAACGGGGGTTATTTCGTAAATAATGGAGATGATGTGTTGGACGTGGGCCAACACATGTATGACAAAGAGAAAAAAAAGTGGGTCAAAGGCCTACTCTTAAGCAAACAGGATAATGACGTCTCCGTTCTTCTGTGACGTGACACAGTGCCATTGGGTAGGTGGTGTTAGATGTTTCGAGAGAACCTAGAGGTCTCGCCTTCAAAGATCGAAATTTTCCAAGAAATAAGCAGGAAATTGTAGATGCGTGAATATGTATATCCTGTGTGACAGGCTATTACTTCTTACGTATTGTAGACACAATATTAGATGTGAGATTTCGTGCAGTTACATTGAAAAATTCCCTGAGATTGCACGGGAGTGATGCAAAACAAGAATGGAAATAAATATTCAGTTCTTCTCTAATGTTAGTCGCGTCGACCGGTAAGGTTTTACTGATGTTGGAAAGGCACTGAGATCCTGCAAAATGTGGATTACTATTTACCAGTCGACACGAAGTAACGTCCAAGAAGACTTAAATCTTCATAAACACAGCTGTGGAAATTTTAAATATCATATTGAAGGCGTCATATAAAACTGTCCATAAAAATTGATTGCTTAATCCTTTAATTATTAATGATTATGTATCACCTCGTTTTTGACTTTCACAAATTATACCTTACACCCAAAGAGTATATTTTTGTTTTATACGGGTAACAGAACGAGCTGCGTTTTTACCTTATACAACACTAATAGCCTGTGTTTAGTGAGACGGAGAATGTTTACTACGCGCTACAAACTGAACCTGTAATCCCAACTCAGGCCAATTTTTTCTTTAAAAGGTTAATAATAAACAATTTAACACAGAACAAGGACCCACAGTGGGAAAACAACTTTCACTATTTTAATCATTAATTTCAGTTAACAATTTTTACGCTTCCTAAGTTTCTTTCCCAATTGTGGACAAAGTGTAAAAAGGAAGAAATTATTTTACCTTATATTCAACCACATTTATGTAGCCGACCAGGCAGTTAGTAAATTAATAGATATTAATAAGTGCACAATCATTCTGTACTCAATGCCAGTCTTTTATCAGCAGATTTATAACATAGCATTCCAGCTCTTCGAAGCATAGTGTACCAGGTTATTTCCTGTAAAAGTCAAATAACTGATAACCAGCAGAATAAAAAATCATATCTTGGCTGACCCTCTCTAGACCTTTAACCTAATATTACAGCAGATAAATGAAAAATACAATTCTGCATGACGTCTCTAAAGGCGGCAGTTGTGACACAACCTATACGTCGGGTCAGGAACAAGCAGATCATATTACATTCTCAGTATGATTTTGGTTAATTATATTTTACTGTCAATTTTGTTGATGAATGTGTTTATCACAAAAAAGTCCTATTCTATACAGAAAAATCAGTCTATCGGAGCTCTCTTCATACCACATGAATTTAAACATTTTTTTTTGTATCACAATATTCCACAAGTATTTAAACCATGAAATTTAGGTTTATCGACAACTTTAGAGAAATTCAATATTGGCAGCAATTGTTCCTCTTTTCGCCTCATAAAGTTTTTTCCACGCATTGGCAATTCTACCTCGACAGAACATACTGTTTTCATTCTCCAATAATCACATGAACCGAGATGTATTCTGTATACTCCAATAGGAACCTTATTTTTCTGACACGTATTTTGAACTCTCACACTACCAGCTTCAGATGAAGCACCCGGAGTGCTGATGAGTCTTTAGCCCGACCAGGAAGGAAACAAGCTGGGAAGCATTTCAGGGACGCGCGCGATTTCAATAATATCGAGACGCGAGCTGTCATCAAGGTTTTTTTTGCAAGGCAAGGCGCCGAAGGAAATTCACGCCATTCTGACAGAAATATTAGCTTGTTTCCTTCCTGGTCAGGCTAAGGACATATCAGCACCCGCGTATCACGATGATGGACCTTGAAACTAAGTGCAGGTTTATATCTTGCCACAGAAAAACCTTCATCTGTTGAGAATTATTTATATCAAATTTTATCGGTATTTGAGATCTGAAATTTTGCGATCATGAAAAACAATTTCATGGTTTTCTTGATTATGACATAGGTCTCAATTCGCGAAATAAAACTTAGCCAAGACGGGAGGAATCAGGCTACAAATAGCCTAGTTTATTTGTGCCTTGAAGATGGAGGTTGCAATATACCTCTCGGAAATACCTGTTACCATCTAGTAGAATAAAAGATTCCATCAGCCAAATGACTAAAATACAATTTCGCCAACTAAACCTGTATATTTTACCAAATGATTCATAAGGACAAGAATGTATTGTTTGTTACTGTTTAACAATATATTTAAATTTTAGTAGTTATCATTTTTAACTGTTTTTACGGATTTTTAAAAGCAGATAATCATAAATGCTTCCCCTCTTCAGTTTCAGTAAGTTGCTGGGTTCAAATCCCATCTGAAGCGTTTATCATGATATAGAAATTTCGTGTTTTTCTTAGAACTTTTACGAAAATAAGCAAAATATGTTCCTGTATAGAAATACGCCACAACCGTCCTATAAAATCCTTCCTTATTAACAGTCTACATTATTTCTCGCCATTTCACCCTCCACAATTTTTGCATACTGAAATGACATGCGACTTAAGCATGCACCACATTTCTTTAGTGGCCTATAATGAATCTGGCAATATTTAATACATACAATAGGAAGCTACAACTCAGTATACATATACCATATGACTAATGTATTACTGCGGTTGCGTTTAGGAAGAGACAGAGACTAAAATAAAATTAGTTTATGTAGATATCTAGAGAGAATGATCTTGACATTACCACGGAAATGAGGCACTTGCAATTCTGCTTTTGTACATTCACAATATTCGTCATTATCATTTATGCTACTATTGACCCTACATCATAGTCTAATGTTTCGTACTCCAGACAGATGATGATCGTATCTCGGCCCACGGTACGGAAAATGTGTTTCGTCACTCCAGACATTCGTTCTATTCCAGCTCAAGTAGAGCCAAGACTACGTCTCCCCACGTCGCTCCCTTGTCAGTCTTTAAGTCCTTAGACTAGGACAGCGTTAAGGCTCTTGAAAGAAAGGAACCGAAAAGAAACGTAATGAAATTTTCACAGTTCATACTGCAAAACTAATAATAAATGCAGACTGTAATTATGTTTGGACAAAATAATTTTCATGTGAACGAATAAACCGTGACACTTTTGCTACCAAACATTTCTAAAATATATTCGAATAAGATATAACATCCAAAGCAAAAAAAGGGAAACTTTTTATGGGGGGGAGGAGGAGGAGGAGGAAGAGGAAAACAAAAGCATTGACCTAAATCCAAAGTTGGCTTTAATGTTAAATTTAAAAAACTTAAAAATTTTCAGAACTTTGGCTAAATCAGGGAAACAAAGAACGTAATAAAGTTTGAAGAAACTTCTGTAATTTTAAGATAAGCTACAAAGCCTAATGCGGTGGTACAGAAACAAAATTTAGTTTTTATATAAAATAAAGAGTGTCAAATTACGTTATTATTGTGTGTATTCCCTCAACAATACGAACAAGGGTACAGAAATTGTATATTTCGGTTATGAAAAGTTGAACTCCTGACCTCAACTTTTCGCAAGATTGAAGAGAGGAAAGCCCTGTAATCTTTTGATAATCTATCACTTGTTATTGCCATTGAAATATGAGCTCAATACCAGGTGTTATATTACACGCCAACACGGATGAAACGAAAACATCCGACGACGGCCCCATGGTATTGCAAGACCATGCATCAATACTGGGACAGCTTGTTGTATATACAGAAATCTTCAAACCACTCTGTGTGAGTATCCCTGTGATAGAGTCAAAGAAGTTAATAAGAAATTTGGTTCGGATTTCAACCTACGGTGTGCACTTTATCTAAAGAAACGACTCCAAAATACCTTAATTAGTACACATAGGGCGGGATAAATTGACTTTCTGTAGCCTCAACTTATCATACAAAACAAACGCATTGCGATATAAAGTAAAAAGTTGATAACTTAGTTCTAACTTTTACGTCATGACAACGTAAATAAGCATAAATCAAACTCGAGACTTCTTGTCCTTTCAGTTTCGGCCTGACACTTGTGACCCACATACTACCGACTATGTACATGTCTATGTGATTCGGAAGTACTTAAAAATTCTTGGGCATTCTTTCATTCCTTGAGCCGAATTTCAGTGGAAGATACAGCGCATATGAAGACAGAGAATTGAAGGAAGAAGGGGGGAAAAAAAGAAAGAAGAGTCTTTATCGTTACACCGTGCATTTTGTAGTTTATTTAGGTAACACACCAACAAATACACATATATAATATTTAATAAGCTAAAATTTACATTAAAACACTTAAAACACTCCTACATGTTTCGATCATACCTTATAATTATAACGAAGTAAATCACTGAGTGTTTTAAACTGTAACTTTAGCAAGGAACAAAGTATTCTCCCTGAGGATGAACGTATGATCGAAACATGTAGGAGAGTTTTAAGTGTTTTAATGTAAATTTTAGCTTACTAAAGACTATATATGTGCATTTGTTGGTGTGGTACTTAAAGAAAAGAAAGAAGAGATATAAGAAAGGGCCGAAAAAAGGAAGAGACAACCAAACAAAATAAAACAAAGACTTAAGGTGAGAAAAACTAAGAAATGTATAGAACAGGACAATCAGAACATCATACCTGTCACAGCAGTACCGGTATAAATTGTGTATTCAGGAAGTAAGGAAGAGTGGAAAACCATCTACGGTATTAATTATTTTGACAGAAAATACTCCTGTCATATCCATTATTTTTCTGTCAACTAGTGACATCACCACATTCAGTTTTCCTACGAAAGCACAAACAAGAAAGTTAATGTGCATGGAAATCTCGTGTAATATCTGAAATTACACAGTAATTTATGTTTCTGTATTATCTTTGTCCACATGAAGACGTGTCCAACCTTTTACTGCAAAAATACGTCCGTGTCCGTGACAGGAACTAAGTGTACCCGTGGGGTTAATCATTATACAACTACGTTTTTTACTTTTAATGTGTATTTAGAGACTGGAACTTTCACAGACAGTTTTCGGAATCCAATTTCCGTCCTTCTTTCCTTCTGCTGCAGTTTGTCTTGTTCTTTTCTCTTCCTTCCTACTTTCTGGATTCTGTCTATAAAAAATTGTATTGTCTCTTTTCTAAAACTGCAGACACTGTATAATCCAAGCTAATATACGGTATAAATATTACAGTAAAACATGTTACGTTTTTAATTAGACTATTTTGACACATTGTATCACCTACAAATTTGTTTACGTTATGTTTAGACAAATGAACATTTCAAATTTCCTAGTTTTCTCAGACGAAACAATTACATTTCCGTATCAGAATTCTTTGTCTATTTGATAAGCAACAGCTAAGTAACTTAAATTAAGTACAGTATACGTAAGTTATGGATTTGCACACACACACACACACACACACACACTCATTGACAGTATGTGATAAATTTTAATTAAACCTTGATATATAAACACACGGTATAAAATGTATACACACCCTGTATTATTTGTTGCTCTCTAAGATCTTCAACATTGATACTACTGGGATTTAATTTGCATATAACATAGTCACTATCTTTGATAAATGTCGAAAGCTTGGATTTCCCACGTGTGTACACATATGCATAAATATAAACATAAGCGAAAAAAACATATGAAATTACGCGTTATATTCCAATTAAAAATCAACAAGTTACACTCACATGTATGTTGTCCAGGATGTGCCTTGTATTAATCGCTTTATGTGCCTCGGAGTAGAAGAAGAAAAAAATGCGTAAATAACCCTAAGTTCTTTTGTAAAATTTAAAAGTTATGATACCTAAAATAAGTAACGAAATTCTTCAGCTGTTTGAATTTTTTGTGATTTTGGCCATATAAATCTTACGACAATAATTACCACATAATTTTGCGCATCAACAAGACTGTCTAATTTACACGCAACCACAGATAAACACAAAAAAAAACATGTAAATATTTTTCAAATTTCCATCCTTCCAGGAGGTGCATCTAACAAATTAAATTAAATGATATTTAAAAGAACACTACATTACAACTTGCACTCTTGTCTCTTTAACTCGGGTACGTTAAAGTTAACTTCCTTCTACTAAAACATACTATTTATAGGATATCCGAAAGAGATCCGCTTCGTCGCTTTACCATCAACGTCCTCCAACTGAGGTACGAATAAATAATAACCATAATGAACCTACTTAGAGTATCTCAACGTATACAGTAAAGGGGTAGAACAAATGGCAGTTAATCCTGCATATGAATGATGACGAATCTCTAAAAAGAGGGTTGTTCAAATATGAAACGTGACAAACATAACCAGTTGAAAGCCCTTCTTAGAAGCTTTCCCCCATTTAACGCAGCGTTTCGATGGTGTTCACCCAAAGTATTTCCTTTTTAAAGAAAAACACAAGATGGAAGACGACGGCAAATACACCGTGGGAAGAAGAAGGGCGGGGAGTTAGAAGATAGAGTAGAATGAAAGTTGGGTGGGACCGTCGAGACTCTCGTGAGGTTACACCGTCTGCAGATATCAGAGCTGACAGGAGTTTGTGCGATAAAGAAGGGAAGAGACGTTTTGGCCAACTACGTAATGTGTATTGTAGGCCCGTATTACCGTGGCTATATGAAATGTTCCTGTATGCACAGAGGGAGGGGAGACTTCATAACGCAACACTCCCCGGCGGGCGGGAGAACTCTTAATTAATGAATGTCGTCAGGTCGTAGGTACGAAGAGTTAATTATTATATGGGGCAGAAATCAGTCAAGAGGAAAGAAATTGTGCAGTTAAACGTTGAGAAGAGAGAATGCTGCAAAGTTGAGGAGAAAAATGAACAGTTCTTAGGGCAAAGTAAAAGGGAAGTGTGCGTGAGAGGACCTGATGAAAGATTCGCAGTGTTACTTTTAAACTGCAAGAAATATATATTTCGTTACTATTCTTTTCAACCACATAAGTTAGTATACGCGATTTATTTAACAACAAATTCAACAGTAGTTCTCCGCCATGCCAGCAACTAGAGATCAAATTCAAATTCCTTACATATCCCTTTATTTGGCACTTCCAGTAATTACGTACGCCGTGACTTGGCCCTATGTTACAAGATTATTTCGCACAACACAGTGGGCTACAAGCAGTGTACTCGTAACGTCACCCTAACAGCCTGCAACTACTCCTAAACTGCAATATTCAAGTACTAAAATTCTCTGACACCTAAAACTAACTAACAAATGTCGTCTTTTGGACCGAGAAAATAAACATAAACGAACGGAATGAAATTGACATTGTGCCTAGTGCTAGAGACTTCACATAGTTTGATGAGTAAAGGAGGGCTGGGAAAAAAATGTGAACATTTTTGTTTTGAATTTTGATGACATGGTTATGCAGTAAGATTGGTTATATGGCGTGGAAACAAAATCCACAGTACTGGCAGGCAATAATGTTATTTGTATTAATGTGGCAGGAATTTAATTCCAGTTTGAAGGAGACAAAATTACGAGCCATCGAATTAAAAAATAATCAGTAATTATACCAACACAAATAAGTGTCTACGTTTGGTAACTTAAAATGTGAACACCCATTAAGAACTATATAGAATCCAGTAATTCCAAGGCCAATAAAACGAAAAAAGATAATAATAAACTAACATTTATACTCGTGTAATACAATTGTAAAATGAGACTAAAGAAACTATATATTTTTTTTTTATTTATGGAGATAAATTGATAAAGAATTAATTAAATATAAAAATTAATCTAATTGTGTCTTCAATTTTGTTTTTATGCCTTCCACAAATCATGACGAAAAGGTACCGCGAAAGCAAGCGCAGGGCAAAAGGAAGGCATTTATTTTGTATGGGTATTTTTCATGATGGCGATGTTTCAGCATATTCGGTAAAGCGATTTCAGACAGTGAAACAAACTGCAGTGGAGTACTTCACCGATTTGACCACGGTAGTTGTGTCACTTTAACAAAAAGTTAAATCTTCGTTTAGTAAACAAGGGAAATATGGAAAAGTAGCTAATCAAATCCTCATATATGGAGGAATATTAGCTTATGCAGTGACGAATTGTGGTCAGGTAAAAAAATTACCCTTTTAGAGCAAACAGCTTCATGCACCCTCAGGATAGCAGTCACTGTATACTTTTTGCTGCCTTTAGTCACATGTATTCACATGAGTTATGTTAAAATTCTTCTTTCAATTCTTGTCGGAAGAGTATGTAACGACTATACTGAAGAAAGAAAAAAATCAGGAGAAATACATTCTGCGACGTTTTCGGACACGATGCAGACCACGCAGTAAACACCCTCTCCAAATATTTGTGACAGTATTCTGCCTCAGAGAATTAGTCCCGCAGCTTAATGCTCTGGAGCCTGAAATTCTCATAAAATTAAACTTAAAAAAAAGTTCTTACCGCACGGAAGGAAACCGAGTCTCTTTCCCAAAGACCAGCCTAATATTGCTGTGTGGTATAGGGAAATAACTATTGTTTATTCCGAAAACCACATAAAATACATAATCTGAAGGAACAAATCTCAGTCTCGTAATGTTGGAGCCGATGTTACCCACAACGTTATGGAATTCAGGGATGTTTTGGGCTTAGGTGTTCTGAAGGAATTCATTGACATTTTGGAATTAGGTAATATTATGGAACTGTTCTGTGCTGTATAAATTCTTTGTCATTGTGTGAAGGACAAGAGAGAGAGAGTGTGTTTCTACAGACCAGCACATAAAAAGTTCGATCGGAGGAATGTGCGACATTGTCACCGTGATTAGACCTTGTGACCAGCAAATTTGTGGTAATGCATCCACTGAAAATGTCCACAAGCTATTATTATTGTTATTATTATTATCATCATCATTATCATTTTATTCGTCGAATACAAGGATTTTCACCAGAAGGTAGTACGTATATCCTGGACAGTCTGACCATGAACACAGTAGTATTATGTGGATTCATCAGCTTGGCTCTAAATACCACTGATAGGATGGTTTATTTTTAGTCTCTTCAAAGGAAAGTTTTGGTTGTTGATAGTAACGTGGACAAGAAAGTAGGATTGGCATTTTCATAACGAAATTCCATTCACAATTTTCTCAAATTGTAATAAAATTTGTAAGTATTGTGTATACAATAGAATTTTGAGGTTTCCTTCACGGCTACGCTACTCTCTGCCTTCCATGCCGTATCCGAGTGAAGACTGAAGACTAATTCAGACATCTCAGGGTTAATTTCACGCAGTCCACTCAGCATTTCAGACAATAAATCGTGAGATGGTGGCACGCTATCGGATCAGAACCCCGGCCTCCAGTTCTGAGAATCTGAAGCTGTGTCTCTTTATCCCCCAGCAACAGGTCCCGTATAGTTGAGTGGGCCACAGAACATAACAATAACAATCCTTGAACGAGATGGTTATCGGAGAATTTACATATTATTTCTAATACACTGAACTAATACAACATTACAGTAATACATTATTAGAGTGCTAAGTCAGTACACCTCCAGTGTAGAGAGCATTTGACTTACGACATACTACCGTTCTGTGCACAAAATATCACTGAGCTGAAGTAGATAATAAAATAGATAGAGGATATAATGGAATTTCCATTAAGTATTATGCGCAAGATGAATACGATATTTCCAAAATTATACAGAAGCTGCATGCGACGGTATTTTCATAAAGAAAACGTAAGCATTTTCATTTTAATTAACTGTGTTATCTGTCCATAACTGGCCTACATCACTGGAAATAAAACAATATATGTCCATTGTGTAAACGTCAATGATAAATTTGCATCTTCTGCTTCCCTAATATATTGTAGGAACAAGAGAAGCTACACAGCTTATGGTCTGTAATTAACAAGAGCATGTTGATGAAATTCAAGAGGCATTTTCCTGGTAGGGTAACTCAGGCAACTAATGAGAGTTGAACACAACAAACGCGATTGATAGCCATCGTAAGATGGTCAGAAGGGGGAGAATAAAGGAGTCAGGTATGCAGACAGACACTGCACTAAGGGGGTTTGGCATCCAAAAGAAATATTCACCAGGCTGAGGGCGGATTGTAGGGTAAGAGGAAGTTATATTGCATGCCCCAGCGAACACCCTCAACACGCCGTTTCGAAACCAGCTGACGGTTCCTTGTAATAATACCATATGCAAAACACAGCAGGAGCCTGGCAGAGTACAGCTAGCTGCAGGCAAGCTCTCGCCAATTTATGTGGCGCCATTATTATTTTGTTACGGTGTGTGTGGGTGCGTGCGTGCGTGCGTGCGGGAGTGAGAAAGCCAGAGAGAGAGAGAGAGAGAGACGCTGTACAGTAAAACACCTTCATGTAGGATTCTGATTAAATTTACACCGTGAAAGAGCTAAAACAATGACATAAATTGATCCTAAGGCAGTATGTGCATATTTTTTAGACGGTTCCATACAAAATTTTAGAAAAGTAATTTTGAAATTTGGACTATAATGATAAAGCAAACTTTAGAAAAGTTATTTTTCTGATAACACAAAAATGTCTATCAACTCCATTCTTAACAGATAATTCTTTAAGTCACACAAAACAATAAGTTACAAAACGTACAACGAATCAGAAATTGTTGGATAAAGGGAAAGGATAAACAGAATAATAGCAATACCATATATACCACTGCCACCAAAAATACGTATTCTCCTTAAAGGTACCATCTATCTCTCATCTTGTCGTGAGTGGCGATGTATTCACCGACATCAGTATCCTTTTTCCAGCAGATATCTTTTTTGTCTTCCTGTAAGTCTTCAATATGTAGGTTTCTAACATTGGCTGCTTTCTGCTTTTTGTGGCCTCCCCATTTCTTTCTTTAAGAAATATTGAAAGAAAGTGAAACGCCAACTTGATGCAAATAGTTAATTTTATTTATATATTCTTAGCTCGACATGTTTCGGATATATACGCCCATCATCAGGAGCATTAGATGTTGAGTTGCAGCATATGGTTTTCTGCACCGAGTTTTTGGATGGGTGGTGGTCGTATTTTCGGTGCGAATGGTGCCGTGCACGGAAGCATCCGCGCCGAAAACACGACCACCACACATCCAAAAACTCAGTGCAGAAAACCATATGCTGCAACTCAACATCTAATGCTCCTGATGATGGGCGTATGTACCCGAAACATGTCGAGCTAAGAATATATAAATAAAATTAACTATTTGCATCAAGTTGGCATTTAACTTTATCTCGTGAGGAAGATGCACAGTCAAACAGCCCTGAAGTTTAAGAAATATTGTCTTCATTTATATTATCAATCTTAAATTTATCACAAATATAATTTACCTTTCCTGTACCTTACATAAACAGGTAGAAAACCTTTAAACTTCCTTCTGTCTCTAGGTCCTACAGAAAACGGCGCATTGATAAGTCAACTTTACCTACTACACCGCCCCATGACAGTTCAGTCGGTACAGTGACTAGGCTACTGTTGGGACATCCGAGGAAATGGAGTTCGATTCCTGGCAGGGTAAGCAATTTTATCACAACGCCAATTATGGCCCTGCGGCCCACCTTATTCATTCGGTAAAGAAGGAAATAATCGCCAGGAGTTAGGACGGCCGAAGCGTCAAGCTGATCTTTTGTCACATCTAACTATGCATCCATTCCTCCACATGCCATCAGATTCATAATTATTAACAAATAAAGCCAGCATTGCACAAAATTTATGCTAAATTGCACAACTACCAACAGCTTATCAGGCGCCAAAATTTCAACGTCTCACATAGTGTGCGTGTATCTCACAACAATTAAAGACGTTTCCCTCAAGATATCCCGATCTATCTTCTTAAGAGATAATCGGATTGCCTTCTAGAGTTTGTAACCGAATTTTAAATATTAGGCAAACAGTTTTTGGCCCTACAAACGAAACTCTGAAACCAACACGGAGTGAACCTTTCAGGCAAGTTTCTACACACCTCAGCGAAAAGCGACGCAGTGAATTGCGTTCCAACACAAACCTTCCACCATATGCTTATAAGTGGCACTCTCTTCAGCTCAGCGACATATCCTTTCCCATGCAAGACTGTGCTTTTACTGGTATTAAATAACTGCCTCAGATCTGGGATAATTAAGAGATTCGCTTTTAGATACAATGTAATTAATTGTTTAATGTGTATTTTGCTCACTAGGTATTCTTTTAGATAAAATACAACAAATTAAATGAACATAACATTACTCCTGATATGATTAAAATTTGAGTTCTCATTTCTATGTATTCCATGCACGATATCCATAAAGTAAACACCAAATCGCTATGTCGTGTGTATCTGTTCACACGAGTCACTGTGCCTTGCAACTTACTTATATTCAGGGCCTATCCACTCGCTTGGTTTAAAACGTGGCATTTCATGCGAAACGTATGAATGAACGAATTGGAAACAAATTTTTGGTTCATGCCTGTTCATACACCGACAAAAAGTCGATATACGGGCTTTATGCTCCAAATCCATCACCGAATAAAAACAACACCAAAAGGCTTTCTCATTGCTGGTGAAACGATACCCTTGTCATATGGTCCACCCTTCTGCAACTTTAAATACATGAGTTCTGGAACCAGTATTACATGTTCAAATGAAGAACAGCAACATGAATATCGTTCGGCTATGTATCCAAATACATCAACATGAACGTTCTCAATGTGAACTACAAACTGCACGCAGATTATTTATTTTGTTTTCTCTTGTGATTAGGCAAACTGGACAAGAGTAGCGCAAGTCCCTGAATTATTCTTACGCAAAAAAATTGTATACATTATTATTATTATTACTAGTAGTAGTAGTAGTAGTAGTAGTAGTAGTAGTAGTAGCAGTGGTAAAAATGTACAGATAAAGCAATACATGTACAGCCCTCCTACAGGCCCAGAGGGCTCCAGAATGTTGAGGCTTTCATACTTCAAGTATTTGACGTTGCATAACCTAAACTCCTGATTGCGTGTTTTAAAAAATGTAAATACATTAATAAACAAAATAACCCGCGTGTTGGGTGAGTGGCACCCGATGTTCTAAAGACAGGAAGGGATCCATTTTAAGTCAATGGCACAGTGACCCTTCTGGTCAGGTTGCCGCATCAATTTTAGAGAAACCACTGTTGTTTGTTGTGTTCAAAATTCTCTCGTTTATATCCTATCCACATCCTTTGAATCCACGCCATCTATTTTAAAATAACTCTTTCGTCGCAAAAAAAGAAATAAAGACGGATATGGAAAGCAAAGTTAACGCGAAGATGTATCAAAGGAGAGGTTGGAGGCGATATAAAAAACTGGTTCCAGTTTGTTGCAGCGCGGCTTGTACCGGGGTCGGAAGGCCGTCAGACTGGACTCGTGCCGCTGTGAGAACAGCTGACTGACTACAGGCAGGTGAGGCACGCTTCCTGCAGCAGGCGTGTCTGTGGGCAGCAACTGTGTGTTCTCAACAACTGGGAGAGCAGCAACGGGTGGCTTGACCCAGACTTAGCGCTTGGAACATGCTTACATTGGAGCCTTCGTTGATCTACCAGTCATCTGTTTAACCCTTCAAAGCACGGAGAAATAATCGCTGCGGTTAGCAAGCCAAAGCTGCGGTGTGTCAGTTTCGCGAAATGTTGAATTATCTGGGTGTTCAGGGAACAGCTGTAATAATTACCATGCTGTGTCGTTAGGTTTCGTGAAGTGTCGCAAGAAAGAAAGAACAGTAACATATATCAACACGAAGTTTATATAATATATAAAAATTAATATCCTATCTCAAACAAAAGAATGCTTTTCCGTTACAACGAAAAACTTTCTAATGTCGTTGAAGGAAACAAGGTTGTTTATTATGAGAATCATACTTTTTAATAGGTCGACAGACGTAGTTGGCCTAGACATTCTTATAGTTGAGGTTCCTAAATCACACTCAGACACGTCACACTCGACACAACTCCTCTGGACTTGTGATCGTCCCGTCGCAGATATCTCTACCTGACAAAACACAATACCCACAACAGACAGACATCTATACCCCCGGTAGGATTCGAACCCACAATCCCAGCAAGAAAGCGGGCGTAGACCAACGCCTTTGGCCGCACAGCCAATGGAATCGGCTAAGAATCATACAAAATTTTGTAAACGCCCTGTGGCTAAAGTGCAGTTTCTAAATGTTGAAATACGTGGTACAAATATTAACATTACTCTTCAGGACATTACGATTCGAGCAGTTTCTGCTTAGACGTGATTGCACCAAGGATTCAAAGATCAAGTTAATTTTAATTTGAAAAAGAAAACTATGGCAGTGTGTTTGTAGAAAAGTGCCGGATTAACGAATCGATTTTGTGACTATCTGAAGTTATTTACGAGTAAGAATAATAAATAATCACTGGAACGTGAGGCCACTAAGGCACAGGGGCATCTAACCGCATTTTTGCGGGCACACTGGCGAACCCGAAAGTTGAATTTGAATGACGCCACCCCGTTTTGCATGTGTAATAAATTTTATTGCAAAGTACCGTCTATACACAACAATTGAATATCAGCTGTAGTTTTACAACTGGTTAATCAGGCTACATGTTTCGGTCGTTTTATCCGGCCATCATCAGGCCTACAGAAGAATACTGTCAATTAAGGTACATTCGTTAACTCTACCAATGGGATCCCATTGGTAGAGTTAACGAATGTACCTTAATTGACAGTATTATTCTGTAGGTCTGATGATGGCCGGATAAAACGGCGGAAACATGTAGCCTGATTAACCAGTTGTAAAACTGTAACTGATATTCAATTGTTGTGTATAGACGGTACTTCGCAACAAAATTTAGAACCAGAAAGTGTTCTTCGATGCCTGTGAGAATGTAAAAATTTATAAAAACTTGTAAACTGCTCAATGATAATGGCGAGGCATGTAGCCCTCTCCACTATATCAACCGAATCTTTGCCTAATATGCAGGGTTTCTAAATGCCTAAAAGTGGTACACGTATTATTACTTCCGTAATTCAGACAAAAGGTATTCTTGTAGGTCTTCTACACATTGAAGATTTAGACACTACATCCATTCGAAACGTCGGGATCGGTTACTCAGAAACGGCGTCCTCATAATCACGTTTTATATTTTCTACAAAAGCGTGTTAATGTTAAAAATCTTTTCTTAGAATAGTCAAGATTATATTTTTAAAAAATCTTGAACTCACAATACAAGGTGCAAGGGTATTCGCTATTATTTCAAATAATTTCTTATGCCATATGCTGCACTATAATTATGAAGTTCTAAAAAAGTGTGACGATGTCAATAATAGGTTTATAAGAATTTTATACGGTGAATAGCCACTGATATATACAACTAACCTATTGAAAACTGCTGCTCAACGAGGGCTGCAGTCAGCTTCTAGTTTTCAGTCTGAAGACAGAGAACCCCGTCTCTACTGGTATGAAGCAGAAGTTATAAACAGTGTTCAATCCTTTTGTTTAACCACCCGCAGATTGTCTATTTTAAGAGTACGATAAGGGCAACTGCGAAATAATTAAAACCTAGTCACGTGGCGTTCAAAATGCAATTATTCTTCCAGAGAAACCAACCAACGTTTTCGTAAGAATGGTCTCCCACCTAAATAAAAGGAAATTTCTATAGTAGACGCGAAACCCATTATAATACGCCACCCTAGTTTACAAATTAAGGGGAATTTGCCTCAAGAACGTATAGAGACTTCTGGAAGGTGGCCCAAGATAAAAAAAAAACATAAACCTGTTTCTGACATCACAATCCACTACATTTTAAGTACCAACCACACAGTCCACGTGATAATGAACCGAAGATTAGGGTTTTGAATTATGACGCCGAGTATTTTGCAATTTGTTGCCAACGCTTGGGAAAGCTTCTCGTCTCCATTTCAGGGCAAACGAATACCCTGAATATGAAGGAGGCACACCGCCCCGAAAATATGCAAAAAATACAAACAAACTCAGCGTCATGCTCCACTCAAAAACGCCGTGAGGGCTTCATATCGTATTGAATAAGACGAATACAGTTTTTGTATATTATATAAAAGTAATCAGTCCGTACGTCTCAGAGAACACAGGCTGCTTCAATTTGAATGCCCGATCGGCAAGTACTGCACAGAGAAACAATTTCTGTTTACGTATGGGAAGAATTTACGACAAACATAAACACAATCTGTGAGCAAAATGAGGAGATTTTTAATGTTACAACTGGTGGTACACACACTAACCACTAGGCTTTAAAGGGTAACAGAAACAGTACGGAAGTTACTGATGAATAAGGCCAGCGTCTTTTGGAATGTGTGTGGCAGTGAAAATCGTCTAAGTATATGAAGGCTTATCCAAAACCTTTGGATAATAAGTGCAAGATCCATTCAGGTCAGCAATACAGCCTATTCCCTTTGTGTACATCCTGTTAAGATCAGTCAGTCTCCTTACAGTTAATAATAGACCTAACCACGGTCTCATGGCAAATTCAAATCCTGTCCAATAAATGAGAATGCGCTTTAATGCAATCTGCACCCTGGCGGACCTCATCATAGAAAGTGGTCAACTAAGCTGTACTCCATACCCCTCTCGTGACCAGGCTTCCGTGAATCCCCACAATATTTTCAAAGATCAACTATCTCGACGGAATCTAAACATGCCTGGTCAGTGGGCCGTAGTGACCTTATTAACGTGAATCCTAAGAATCTTGGTTTCTGGGACTTTTACACCGATTAACTTCCTGGGTTTTCTCAAAGTAGATTTTGTGTTTTGAGATTAAAAATTCACAGAACAGCTCGAACATACGAACGACAAATCTCGAAAATCCAACAGATTGCTATAAAGGACAGCCATTACCGACATTGTGTCCACATTCTACTTCCGGTCTTTTAAAGTGGGCGTTTCACAAGACGTTTTCCAAGAAAATTCTGCAAGCACTCCTCTCGCTAATCCACAATACATGGGCAGGATAAGGTGGACTACTTGCCCAAATCATAATACGTGACCTGCAGTAACTTCCTCTTAGGTTATACATAAATTTCCAGTTCTCTTAATCCCTTGTAAATTTTGACCCAAATATCTCCAAAAACTGTGTTTTACTACACTTCTAATTTATGCCATGCATACCAAGCAGCTGACAGTTTGGCAAAATAAAGCGAACTTGTAATTGTATTCTTCCCCAAGTAGTACGCGATTACACATACACATATATATATATATATACACACACACACACACATAATACATACATACACACTGTCCAGGCTAATGTTGAAATAGAATGACAACAGAACCATTACAGAGAACTAGAACACTTTTTATAACTGATGTGATAAAGCCTTAAGTGGAGATAGATTGACCTTCGATTACGAACTTCCGCCACGCTTGTGTTTGCTAATACAAAGATATAATTCGGACAAAAATTATTTATGGCCTAGGTGAAAGATTTCAAAATTCCAGCTTCAATGGCCACTTTTGTTATGTTAATCAAATCAACAGCAAAATACAGGTTATTGTCCTAAAGTTGGTCAAACACTACGCAATTACTTACTTGACTATAAATAAGTGCATATTGCTAAACCAACCTGTAGACGATAACTAGATAGACATGCACGATACATACAACATTGTAAAGCTACATACAGACTTCACGCTGATACCTTTGGTTTACAATAAAAAATAAAATCAAGAAATGAGCGAAAAACTCAGACATCAGTCGTCGGTTCAAGTACTTAAATATGGGGTTCCTACTACCCGCATAATAAAACATATCTCAAATATGTACGTAACTGGTTAATGTTATAAAGAGAAACAATGGACTTTTTATTGCGAAAATTATACAAACCTTATATACACAAATGTTAGTTTTGAAAATATTGTAAGTGTAAAATCTATGATAATACACGATTTTAACATTGGACATTAATGGGGTAGAAACTAATAACACTACTCCAGCCTGCCTGCATGCTAGAGCTCCTATTAAATTGATAATGAAAATGAATTTATTTCGCCCCTCAAATTCCATTCACGTCGAAATTAAGAGCAAATTAATTTCGGAAAATAGCTTTCAACTTACAAATCTTTGTGTGTCCGTGTTCTACACAACATTTTGAAGATCAAATACAGGGAGTAAAAAGGTAAAGTGATCCCGTTATATGCCCGGTGTGACCCAGAGAGCGGGTAGATGTATAGCTCTACTCTTCCATGACCGCGATACTAGAAGGGAGTGAGTGGTCAGCAGTATGCCCCGGCCCCACTTTACCCCCGGGAAAGACTCGATACCCATTTTACAGGAGGCTGGGTGAGCCTCAGGGCCGGTCTGGACGGGCGGAAAATCTCTTCCCCACCGGCATTCGATCCCGGACTTCCCAGCCTGTAGTCAGCCCCTATACAGACTGAGCTACCGACCCACAAACACAGGGAGTAGAGACACAAATTTTATTTTTCTATAGGTAATCTTTTACTCTAAGTCACTGAAGAACGAGTGGGGATGACTGAGAAAAGAATTCTGCAAGGAAAATTTTTGTCTAAACGAAATAAAAAAATAGAATATGGCGATAATTTTACAATGATGAGTTTCAGATCCTGGATATTCGTTCATTATGAAAGAAGTAAAGAAATCAAGAAACTTCCATTAGAAATGCATTGCACCTCCTCGCCTTTCAAGTGCCTTATATATATATATACACACACACACACACACACACGCTGTCATTTACTGAGATTTTTTAGCATCGGTAATAAATTCAATAAATTAATTCGGGGCATTAGTGAAATGATACTGCCAGTGTCAGTTCGTCCACCATAAATCTCTCATGGAGTGGCCCGGGATCGAAACCGGACCTAAACGGTAGAGGCCAGAGACCAACCGCCTGAACCATAACAGGGACCTAATTTCTTGTCGGACGACCGGGAAAGAAGGAAGTGTTTAGAAGACTTAAGAACGGATGGAATGGCAGCGCTATAGAAGATATTAAAGAAATATAAATTAAAATGTGGGCTGAAATTTATGCATCAATATTGGGTTTGGGGTCTGGCTGTTTTGAACGTGGTCATTAGTCACATTTTTCCGTAATGTTGGGCTACTGGGTGACCAGCTAAGCGACTACTATCTTTCGAAGAATGACCGTGCTTCAAGTTGTCACTACAAAAGAAAATACAATTTTTTGAATATGTCAAAAAGGAACATATAGTGACTCTTATACTAGGTCCAGGAGTTGATGCGTTGCTAGTCTGGGAAGCTGCTTTACAACAGTTACTACCACTATGTTGCTTCCTATACTGTTTCTCTGCTCTGTCAGTGGCTCGACAACAATTACCATTATTTCATTACCTAAAATTTTCTTTCTTCACTTCAGTTATACAACTTCTTTTTAGAAAAGCGCTGCAGCCCAACGCGCACAATGGCTTCCTCATTCTTGATGTTTCTAGATCACACAAAACGATGCACCACATTCGGTAGGACTCTATTGGACGCGTGAACAGCTCGTCGCAGAGACCTTTACCTGAAAACACACAACACTCACAACAAATATTCATGCCCCCGGTGAGATTCGTACCTGCGGAGAGCGGCCGCAGACCTACGCCTTAAACCGCGCGGCCAATGGGAACAGCAGCTCTACAACAATTACCACCATATAACTTCCTTCAGTTTCTCTGTTTTTCCAGTAGCTTTACAAAAATTACTACAGTCTTTTCCCCACACTTTACTACAACAGGATGTCAGAAGTAATTATGAATCATGGAACAAATAGACGCAGATGACTTGGAAGACCTTTGAAGAGACTATTAGACGGGGCCGAAACTGGTCTATTACAGTCTAATTCGTGACGAATGACGATGACAATTTGCTAACCTTTCGCTGCTGTGGAAGGTTTTCTACAACTTATACCAGTAACTCCTTTCCTATAGTCTCTCTAATCTGCCAGCAGCTCCGCAACAATTACGGCTATAAAATCTCCTTCAATATATCTGTTCTTCCGTTTTGTTTCAGAGCTGCATCAGACAGCAAGACATTCTATTACACATCCAACAGCGCTAGCATTACATCACTGCCAATTATGTGTCTTTTCTTTCTAACACGCAGAAACTCCTGCCTATAGCAGCTGCGCATAAAGTTTTCTAAAAGCTACTGGACACCAAAGGACGAAGAGAATTTTCCAGTCGCCAGACTTTCTTATTGGGTGACCGAGCTGTGAACAAAACTGTTGAAGGATGTTTTTTCCAAAGCCCGTCCAGTGGTCAGGCGATCCAAGAACCGGCCCCAACCCTCCTCCAGAAAGTGCTGGTGTATAAAGTGTAAGAGATTACGACTTGATGGGGAGCGACTGGAGGTTTCCGCCTAGTTTCAGCTCCCGTATGTGCTGCACTGTACATGGCCTTATGCCTTCAGCTGTTACACCTCGTAAACTTGTGATGTATGTCCGGTGATTCGGTATAACCTCTGCTTGAAATTGAAGAAAGGGTCTCAAACTTCTCAATACAGCCCATGAATGTTTGAGAACATAGTGTTGAGAAGAAAATTTGGACATATGAAGATCCCGTAGGACAAAAGAAGTAGGTGGAGACTAGAAAAACTACATAATGACGACCTTCGTCATCGGTATTTAACGTTACATGAATTACAGTGACAAAATTAGGATAATTAAAGCTGACATGCATTATGTATGGGCTGCAATACGCATAAAAATATTACTGGTAAACGTAAGGGAAGAAAAACAATCAACAGACCAAGGCTTAAGTACCAGTATATTATTAAAACAGGTATCAAACACAGGGATGTAAATATGTAGAACTGACTAAACTGTTGCAGACTGGAGCTAATGTAGGTCTCTTATGAACGGAATAATAGCAGCAAGCAATATCTAAGCTAGCCACGTGACTATTAGCTTCTGAAGAAGTACTCTGCTTTGCGAAGGTAGTTTCCTCCCTCATCTACAGCTCTTCGCTGCTTACTTACAACCTCAGTCCGTCATTCGAATCAGTGTTCAGTCACACATTTGGATGTGCCACACCAATAGTCATTAGACAAGCCTGACACTTTATAAAGCCCAGTGGTTACTTAATCTGCCGTCAGGTTCGATATTACTGAGTAATATATTTTGTGTGCACAGTATTGCCCTGTTCCGTATGGATCTTAAAACAAAATTTACGCGCACAGTGTTAACTGAATTTTTTGTGACATTTCGACTAGATTCCGGGTCATGGCCACCTCTTATGGGGCTTCGCGATCACACTTACTGGACACACTACACTAGGTAGGAATCCTCTGGACGAGTGATCAGTCCGAAACAGAGGCATCTACCTGAAAGCACAAAACCCACAAGAGACATCCATGTCCTCGGTGGGATTCGAAACCACAATCCCAGCAACCGAGCGGCTGCAGACCCACGCCTTAGACCTCGTGGCCACTAGGATCGGCGGTATTAACTGATTAATACATATAACCGGAAAGCGTTGTTTTATTTCGTGCGACGAACTAAATCTTTTACATATAATTAAGGTTAATTTGTTCTCTCATCAAAGGGCCCTCAACGACTGACAGACAGCAGTATTAGATTTAAAAAACAAAACCTGGTTATAAGCCCCACGAGGCTGACCGAATGACTCACTGACTGACTCTCTGACCGTCAGTTGTAATGTGACTTCGAACTCGACTTAATCTTTAAAGCGTTAATGTGGAAGGTAACGCGGTCGAAAAAGCAGTAACACTAATTAACGAGTCTCAAAAATGAAGTGTAAACAAACTGTCAGGGAAAACTGCACACATAAAAAAAAACGTTTCATCCAGGAATAATGAAATGCAAAGTCAAAGGCGATTAAATTAACACGGACACTGGACATTAATTTAACAACATATAAATCAAAACAGTATGTGTGAAGGTTACGAATTAAGCTGCTCACAGAGCGAAATCTGAAGATATTACGTCGGTGTAGCTGAAGATTCTAGACTCCTTGGATATGACGCTGTGCCAAATGGTAAATAGTTACCAGCTTCCACTGTTTTACCACAAAGAGGAAGGCACTTCACACCTTAACAACGTCGGTAACCATTTTTCAGTCGCCACAGTGAAACATCCCCAAACGACTGATCAAAAGTTACAGCAAGTTGATAAATGTCGAATTTCAAAAAAGGTAGGCTTGCACGACCCTGACAGAAGCAGCAATTTGTAAAACCAACGAAAACATAACCATGATAAGTACCAAGCGAAACTTGAACAGAGTTATGTGGTTGACGAGTCTGGTTACGTTCACAAAAGATTTTCAATTATTTATGCATTAATATACTGAAGGGTGGGCGATTGCCATAACGAACGGTATCGTCCTACAATACCATACTTTAGTGCATAGCGCTTATCTCGACTACTGGATGAAGTTGCCAACCTGAATCAGTCAATAGAGTAGCCAGTATTTTGATCGAAATCGGAAGCTACGGATTACGAAGTAGGGCTTCTGACCCCTCGATCACGATTAAGATGAACATCGGATGTATAGACTGCATTGTCTCTGTAGCTATCTTATTGCATAGAGCAACAATACAGAAACATAAGCTTTTTTTTTACATTAGGCCCAATATCTATCTCCCGGAACAAAAAATAAATTTGTGCAAGAAATTTTATATTTTTATTTCAAGCCCGATTAGATATAACTGATCTCATGGAAATGGATTTGTTATTGAGCAACCAGTAGTCTCTAGGTCTATCAAACTATCTAAGGAATTTTGACAGTTCCGAAAATTATAATTTTTACACAGTCCACCAAAGGCATCTACCATGAGACAGTTAAATCTTGACATATACACAGTCTTAAACCTCATATATTTAACTTTAATACCATTTTTAACATTTAGGACTAACAAATGGCATCTTCCATCAACGATTAGACTACAATAACCACCCAACCACTTCTGATTTCGTGTATTTGAACACCAGTATAAGAATTAGATAAATTTTAGTTTTTGAAAGCTAAATATTACCGTTATCACTTTTTTCGTCCTTAATAGTCACTTTAGAGACGATACCAAATGTAAGAAGATTGAAGCCGAACGAAGGGGGGGGGAGGGTAAGTCTTTCCTAGAACTTAAACTGTTGTAATATACAAATATATTTAATCACAAATGCAGGTTTATATCTTAGACAAACGCTACCAAAGACTCTCCCAAAGTTTCTAAATCGCAACATACAAAATTAAAATGGATGACGAATAAGAACAATGGTAGTTGAATACAGAGGAAGGGAAATCCATCTTGCAGTTGCTGAAACTTCAGAAATAACACTGCCACCGTTGTGCTGGTGTTTGCTCTGTTACTTCGTGTGACTGATGACACTTTGCAATGTCAAGTGATTCATTCATTTGTCGAGTCGAGAGAACAGAAAGGGCGGAAAGTCAACAGAAAGAGCAGATACGCCAGTAAAACTGCGAGACTGGAAACGAGAAACGTCAATGGAATAACGGCATAAATATTCATCTTCATGTGTGGCTGCGTATAGGAATGAGGTTATATGAGCACGCAAGTAGAAAACTGGGGAAACATGAGCTAATACAATTGCCATAATTTAATAACTTAGAATACTAATATATAATTATTACTACAGTAGCGACCAGAGGACACTACACTTTCCTTTGTCAATTTAATGTTACTGGCATGATATCAGATATATAAAACCAAAAAATATAACATAACTCTTCATGATTAATAGCAAAAATGATAATGACGGTAACGGTGACAATAATTAAAAAGTCATTTGTGCAGCCCTGTATTACGTAGCCTCAACAGACTTGTACCCAATAAAATGCGTTTCCAGCGAGATTCGTTAAGTTCTGACAGTAACATGGAGGTTTGGGTTGCTTACAGAAACGGTCAACATACGTACCTTCTTCTTGCCTTTGCCCCTTAAACGTAGCAGCACTTGTATGAGCCATAAACGCATAAATAATCGTGACCTAACAGTTCTGGTAAGGAGATGGCTTACAGTGTAGCTGCGCACCATTAAAGTAAAACCGTTGACCTTATTATTAAAAATTTCACACATGGTTTAGGCAATGGTATTAATTTTTCAAACCCATGACATAACTTTCCGGTTGTGTTAGATACAGGCAGCTGATAAAACTTTCAGAGGAGTCCTACTGGGTGCGTGCGTGTGTGTGTTTGTGTGTGTGTGTTTGTGTGAATGTGTGAGTGTATGTCTAATTGTGTGTAATCTAGGAACCTCAACGATAACGCGGCCTAGGCCCGAGTTGAACCGTTAGGCTACAGGAAATAAACTGGACGGACACAGATGTTATAATCAGTAAGTCCATTGTTGTTGTAGTTGTTGTTGTTGTTATTGTTTATGTTGCTGCTGCTGCTGCTGTTGTTGTTAAGACGTCGCGTTTTAGTGCTTTTTGAATGTAATATTAATAAATGTTATTTCATTCAAAATTACGTAAAACTTTAGAGATCTCATACTTGACTTTTATCCTCTAAATGTTGTCACTTTAATTTTTAATTTGACGTTCAGGTGACCGTGCATCGTGATAAATTCTTATAATAAAACGAACCGGATTCAATAATTTATAAAATTTATTTTTGGAATAAAATTCTATACGTTTCGGATCTCCTCTGTCTATCATCAGGAGATTTTCACTGTACACACAGCAACGGTGCATGTAATACAGGTTTGCTGACAGCTTGCGGACAAGATCCTCCTCGCAAGCTGTCAGTAAACATGTACGACATAAACCACTGCTGTCTGTACAGTGAAAAACTCCTGATGATGGACAGAGGAAATGTCCGAAACATGTAGAATTTTATTCCAAAAATAAATTTTAGAAATTAGTGTATATAGTTGGTCTTATTACAAGAATTTAATTTTTAAATTGTTGTGCAGCGTGATGATGGCTTATATGAGGAGATGTCATGTAGCTGGTAGAATATCATATACAATAACGTAACGTAACATGTAAGGCAACAAAAGCGTACCAATTCGTTTCAATACTTTTTCAATACGCAACCGCTTATATTTCACAAAACCTTTCACAGATTGAAGATATGCGACACGATTACGCTTACTGCAACGAATACAATATGAGTTTCACATAATATAAGCATAAATCAATGGAAATGAGAAATTAATACGGTACCGCCCACAGCGTTCTTTAGAGCATGAACTACTTTCTTGAAGGAGCGAGATACCAGGTTTCCGCCGCTGTGTAAAGGAGATTTCGACTTTTCTGGGAAGTTACGCAGCGTATATTATTACTTAGTTACCGACGTGCTGTGACCGATACGTTGTCCCGAGACGTCGATAAATAACCATCCAACTACTCCGAGTAATACTGCACAATAGCCGAGATCTTTTTTCATTAATTGTACTAAATTCGTGTATCATATTTTTATTTAAAAGATAACGCAAATTGCTGGTTATACTGTTTTGATTAAAGGCCATCGACATCCCACGACCGTCACAATAAATAGGAAATTTAATTATTTTTGTATGTAGTTCATTTTACACACATCCGGCTAAAAATGGACGCGTTCCATAAACGAAACATAATTATAGCTTTATGAGTTAGACGAGTAGGAATCGTATTGGGCATGTTACGGGTGTTTAATTAAATTCCTTTGACCACTGAATTGCTACTACTAAAATAACGGTCGAATATTACAAGTTAATAGCACAATTAACACTTTATGTTAATCAACAAACAGTTTAAAGTACCGGTGGCACACAATAATTACGAAGGGCCTTCACAAACACAACTGTACTTACACGATTCACGGACAGGCCGTGTGCACGTACATATGGTTGGCATACCTGAAAAAGGAAAAATTGTAATTATCGTAATGTTTAATGGCTGTGAAAATTCGTTTACTTTCTTTCACCACTTCTTACAAAATATACATATTAATTATTCCCTCTTAAGAGACGTTAAGAGTCTTCTCGAAGTCTTTCGTTGAACGTTAATTCAATAACAAAAATTACACATTAATTTCAGAATGTAATTAGTGGTATGGCACCTTATTAATTGAATACACAGGATTACATAAATGTGATTAAAGGAAAATACATGTCTAAAATGTAACCAGATATGAAGTGTACGAATAAAGTGTCAATGAGCACGTTCGATTATTTGCATCCCATATCCTTATCAGAAAGTTCTACAATTTCAGAATTATGTTATTCACAACTGTACGTAGATTATGGAATGTTACTAATACCTGTATTATTACTGTAGAAAATGTCACACTTAGGGAATAATGACAAAACAAAATAAAAAAAGGATGAAGAGGGAATAATACACAAAAGGTATTACGGAAAACTATCAGTAACATTCGCCATAGTAAAAAAAAAAACAAATCAGTCACACCTGCAAGTTGAGAGTTCAGATCAAGGTGTTCAGATTCATGGGCTCTTGTTATAAAGTAGGTTTTTTATGTTTTTTCGTGCAACTTAACTTGTCAAGAGAAACCTGCCTTTGGTTTTTAATTCAAAATTTCACTGTCACATTTAGAAACACATGTCTGGTTGACGTCCTCAGCCAGATGAATCCACCATACATCCCTAAAGCCCAAAACTCAATACTGAAACACTTCACACACTCCACTACTCAGACCTCAATACAGTAACACTTTACACGCTCCACTGCTGAAACATTAGTCAAGCAATATTTCAGACACAACATTGTTCCAACAACAATCCATGAACACTTCACACATTCCATTGTTCCAACATCAAATCCATAAAAACTTTGCAGACTCCAATTGTTCTAACATCAATCCAATGATACTTCGCAAGCTCCACTGTCCCAAATCAATCCATAAATACTTTGCACATTCCACTGTACATACTTCAATTTGAAAGTGACTTTCCGATGTCCAGATTATACGAAATGTTACCACACCACAGTGGTGTTCCCACGCAGCTACTGAGATTTACAGGCAGTGCTGTATTGACTCTCTTCTGTGACGCAATAACCAACATCTGATCTAAGGCGTCTTACTGTTGAGGTCCGTAGATCACACAAAATTACGCACATCCTGTGGGACTCAGCTAAACGAGTGTTCCGCTCGTCTCACCCACGAATACATGTGACCAAAACATCCATAGTCTCAGCGGGATTCGAAACCACCATCCCAGCAACTAAGCAGTTTCAGACCTACGTCTTAGACCTCGCGATCACCAGGTTTGGTGTGCTGTAATGATAAAAACAATTAAGTTATTTTGGTGGAAGGCGCTATTAAATGAACGGAGTGGCATTTCCTTTGCAGTAGGCTTATATCATTACAAAATTTATCATCATAAAAAGTACGATAGTATTGTTTCTTTCTTATTTTACGCCGAATAAATCTCCTTATTAGTGCACCGAAATAACGTGTAATCAAATGTAAAGTATGAGATCTTAGATCCTGGCGGTTAATTCTAAACTTAATGTCAGAACCAAATTTAAGGAACAGAATTGTACAAATCTGCTAGCCGGACGCAGCTTAGCCGTATGAACGTTTGTTTTCTACAGAACGTTACAATCTCTAGAAAACTCTTTCCTTAACAGATCAAGACCTGTCTCACTTCCAATTTAACCTACTTAGAAACAAAAATATGATGAAAATAAACTTTTCTTTCAGGTACATCTGAAAAATTTCTGCTCTGGTTTTCAGTTATTGAGAGATTCCCGTGATGTGTTCATGGAAATTTTCCTGCTACCTACATAGTTTGTAAAAAATGTTTCCACTGTGTCCTTTGTTATATTCTAGAGAAGTGAATGTCACACTGAAAATGCCGCCTAGAAACCTTGCGACACTGTAGTGTCCGCAAATATATCATTTGATTTAGCATAAAAAATATCTACATTTTCTCGACACAGCATATTTGTGGGTTTCGTATGAAGCTCATAATAAAGAGTGATTATTTCCCGTAATAGCATTAGCACATCGCAATTTGTAATAGAAACGCGCTGTGTTACTTGTGATACAGGAATTTATTGAATAAACTTTTACGGGATTTGTGTTTCAAATGATGAAGAGCTTACTGTGAAGATTTTCATGAAATTAGTTCCATTAAAAATTTATGAAAAGGGAAGACATCACACTATTATTGTGAGTTTAATTCAGCTAAGAACATTCAGGGTAATTATGGTTGTTTATTAAGAAAACCAATTGAAATCCTCTAATACTTCTGAGAGAAAATTTCCTTTCTTAAACATTCAATTATGTGCATATACGCTTACCATCAGCAATATCGTGTCGTTCTGGAATTCTGAATTCACCATTATACAACCGCATAAAGTGACCACAGAGGGAGAGCAAATAATCAGTCCCGAAAGCGGTAACTGCAGATCATATATTTAATCGCAATTTCAGGTTTGATAGAGAGTAACGGACTTTAAACCTTAGAGTTAAACGACGAAAACGCAATGTCTAAATTTCAACATGTTCCTGGACCGTTGAAAATATTTTTTTCTGAATTATAGAATTTGAGATATTTCGAGTCATGCATGATAACTTCCATAGGCTCCTTCAGCGAGGTTGCAACCCACAGTTTACAGTCGGTCGTTATGTCAAATATTGGAACCAAACTGCCCGAGGCGCTGCAGATTGTATGCCCATGATTGTCAGATTCCACGAAGTTTACTGTCCCCTCCCCCGGGAACAAACATATTCATGAAAAGAAAGGCTAAAATTTTAACACAATCAGTTCGTGCGAATGCAAACCCAGCAATACTTTTACAAAATTACGTATCACCTACTGCGTGAGGGCCATATTAGTGATACCGGTTTAATAATACAGAAATGTCGATGGCAGTTAAACACTCCAAAAACATCGTATTAGGGAAATTCTTCTGTAACATGCGTGATATCAGGTTTAATTAAAATTCCCTTATATTTTGCACGAAATAAATAGATAAAAATATATGTGGAGCATAGCAATACGTACAGACATATTTAGGATACGGAACTTGAAAACACATTTCATTTTAATTAGGTTTACATGAAATATTCGTCTGTTTGAAAGACTTATAAAAATATGACCTGAACTAGGTCTTAATTCCCCATCATTCTTCTGCAAAACTTTAACACTGGACCGTAACACTGCACCTGTGGTGCAAGTGACGTACAATACGTAAATAAAAGATTGTTATAACTAATTTCTCACTGCAGAGTCTTGATGATAAACCAGCGAAATGTCTACAGACACACTGGAAACTGTCTTCTTGTATTTCGGATCGCCATATCGAGGTTTCTAATTTGTTCATTAAAGAAGGGAACAAAACTCAAGTAGTATAACAACCCTACAGAAAGTTACACGCTACCAGTATGTCACAGCGAGAAAGCAGCTTAACATTTGTTACCTAACTAAAGATAAGCTTCAAGACCACACAGATTCAGTCACCCCAATTAGTTGTGGAAGGCTGAATCTCATGGCTTTTGTTAGGAATCACTTATAACGCAACATTTAGGTGGGTTTGCATAACTATTGTGGAAATACAAAAATGATTAAATATCATGAATTGTTTCTGTATTTTGGCGAGATATCTGCGCCGTAATATATCATCAGCAACTTGCCAGACTCTACAGTAATTTTTATATTATCTCCTACACATAAATATTTCGGAAAAACTTACTGAAAATAAAATGTGTTTTGATTTTTCTATACAAATTTTGTCTGAAATATTTCTCATTCTAAGACGAATTCAGCTAGATACATTCATACATTTACACAGGTCTTTACGTATTTTAATCAAACTTCAATTTTTTCAGTGGATTTTCAAAAACCCTTAAATATAAAATTTAATGAAAATCCCACCAATGGAAGATGTGTTGTTACATGCGGACATATAGACGAACGGATGGACGGACAGACAGACATAATGAGGCTATTAGTCGTTTTTCACAATTTTGTTCTCAAAATGCACGCTAACAAAATGTTCATTCAGCGTGTTTATCGTATTTCACCCTTGTCTGGAGTTGGAATGAAAGACAGGCTTTCGGTTTCACCATAGCCTTGTATGTCCCACAACAACAAATTTGAACTAAGCAACAAAATCTCATTAGAACTCTTACCCATATTGCAATTGTATAGGAGGTAAGAGCTACGTGTAACGGGTAACCAAGAAGGTAGAGAAAAGCTGCGACTACCGTTCATGGTACATGCTGTTCATATTATACATGTACCTCAGAAAACAATAAAGGAAAAATGGTGTGTTACGTACAAATTATGTTTATTACACAAAACACAAACTGATTGTATATGACTAATTTTGTATCACAAATTATCTCATTTTGATTCAAACTTATTACGCAATTCCTTTAAATTTAACGGAAAAGTGCTGCTGAAATAAACGAGGAATAAGCAAGCATTCTATGATTTCGACTGCATAGGAAAATATGAAAATGATTGTGTTTAGGTTTCTTCAACGCGCTGAAACAATTACCATTGTACTAAATATTTATGATTTTATTTATTTATTGTTTGTGTAACTAGGCAGTCAGAAGTTCACATTATTGTACACTGCCGAGTGACAGGACGATTGGTGAACTGCAAATTCAAAAGAAAGTGACAAAACAGAGACGTGGAACAGCTGGAGGTACTGAAGAGACCGCGCGAAGTCATAAATGTTTCAGGCGGGACAGTAATTATTCAGGTCAACCTTCCAACTACAAGTTACGACAGTCATCACTTCAGGCAATTTGCTCAGCATACCGAAAATAATTGTCATGCCCGTGCAGAAAGTTTGCAATGAATACGCAGTTGTCTGTGATTTCCTGTTACCCTAGCACAAGAATAACAGCAACTGTTCTGCAAGTGTAACCTTTTCCCCGGTCTCGTTGCAATGACGTTATTCGGGCTTTCTCCCTCTGTTGGGGTTTCCCCGGTGATCGGTTTTCCCAGAGCGATGAGATTTTACTCAGCGTAATTGGAACTGCTTATAGCAATTTTTTTCCTGGTGATGGAATTTCCCCGAGAATGACAGAAATTGCGTGACATACTGAGGACAGAAATTCACTTCAACTTTCAATAAAAAATATAGAACCAACAGGAAACATTAAAAACGTTCCGATTTTTCACCTTAAAACAAAGAACCATTAATTCATATTTTATTGTTATAATTTTTACCTTCCGACATGCACAATATTACGAACAGATGAACAACCATTGTGAATTTCACGCAACATTTTTTATGCAAGTACAAATAATTGTGTTGCTATTACAAATTTTAAGAGTTTTCCAAACAAATTTCGTAAACTATGTCTCATCGTTGACATGCGTGCCACATGACTTCCATCCCGTTACACATTTGGTCACCCCATCAAAATTCCGTATGGCAAAAATATCTCTTAAAATTCTCCCTTTACTTACGCATTAAAAAAGGTATAAATTACCTACATAAAGGAACTGTGGACAGAATGGAATTCATGAAAACAAAGTTTGGTTGGGTCGAAGTTTTGAGTCTGGATTTGACACTACTTGTTGTTGCAGTTGGCTCTTGGGCCTTTCATTCTTGAAAGTCGCAGATGCAACCATATTTATCACTCTGTCACTGTGTTTGCTTGTCGAAAATTGGAACGTGCTGTGTACCGTCTTATTATTACAAATGTGTCCCTTGCCGCTCCCCCATTCATCCTTTCTTCGTTATTACGTAAACCCTATAAGCGGATTACGTTTTGTGTGAGACTCCACCTTAGTGCATGTATAGTCTCGGGAAATAAAAAAGCACAGGAACTTGAGGCATCTGCTTGATATATCTATGTTGACTTTTGTCTGTGTTAAAATTATCGGTTATACGTAATAACAAATATTCAACCAGTCGACATATTCTGCGACTGTTGATTTATTTACATAAATTTGTAAACAACGTAAAATGTGTAGGTATAATTTACGAGGCCTATAACAAATTTGATATTTCGAAACATAATTACTGAATATTATATAATAGGTTTTGCAAGTTATTTTATTTAATTCTGTTTTTGTGTAAAGATAATAATCAATTCTGTTTTTGTGTAAAGATAAAATCGCCAAACGCACATGAATGTGAGATAGTAACACAAATAATGCGTCACCGATTAAGTCACAAAAAACGAATCTATACGAAAATAGCTGTTTATTCGTCCTCTCTTGCCTTCCAAAATTTTATCTTTGAAAAACATGATTTTCGAAGAAATATATACAAATATTTCTTATTAAATGTGCATGTGCCGCGTAAGGGTGAGGAGAGGGGGTGTATAGGGTCTTGGTGGGGAAACCGGAGGGAAGGAGACCACTGGGGTGACCTAGGCGTAGATGGGTGGATAATATTAGGATGGATCTCCAGGAGGTGGGATGTGGGTATACGGACTGGATTGGGCTGGACCAGGATAGAGACAGGTGGCGGACGCTTGTGAGTGCGGTAATGAACCTTCGGGTTCCGTGAAATGCGGGGAATTTCTGGACTAGCTGCAAACTAGTTAGCTTCTCAGGAAGACTCTGCACCATGAAGTAAGTAAGTAAGTAAGTAGGTAACTAAGTAAGTAAATAAATTCACCATGTCTGCAGTAACTTACCTACTACTTTCTGATCGCAAAAAGCATTCAACAAAACTCGTCATGAAATGTACATAGGTTTTCACGCGAAGTGCCTTCTTTGTGTTATTTTAACCAAGCCTGAATTACCTCGAGAGAGTTTAGAAAAAAGCTCCTAATTTACACTTTCATGAAAATCCGTCCAACGGCAACCGTGTTGTTCGTGCGCAAAGAAAGATGTACTTAAATTCTGGTATAGGTAGGGACGGACAGATGTGATAAAGCTAACAGTAGCTTTACGTAACTTTGAGATGGCCACTAACAACGAAGTACCATATTTTTTTACTTCCCAAAGAGGAAACGTATTACGCTACTCTCATTAAAGCTAATATTGTCAGAATAACAAAAACGAACCTTTTTTACAGTCAACCTTTCTAGTCTGTTCCCTGCGTGGATACTCATTTAGATATTGCGGCCACACCCAAAGAGACGCCGCGGTCAAACCAGCGAATCTTATAGGTCACAGTCAGTGTCATCACTACAGATAGGGCCTAAATTTGTTGGAAGGGGAAATTGACCAGACACTACCATAAGGTTCCAAAGATAAGAACGCGTAGCACTCCAACTACAATCCACATATGTGCGCACAGGACGACACTAAAGAGCTGGTACAAATATCAGGTTCTGTATTTTACTCGGCTGGCATGCTAAAAAGTGCACAAAGAGGCTCTTTGTGACAAGAACTGAGCACGACACGATTAAAAAATTGTTTATCCGTTAGGCCACTTGTGCTGCTCATACAGTGCTATTGTTAAAGGCACAAATAATGTCGGTACGTTTCTAGTGTTCGCGACATTTTGCCATGACTGTTAACAGAGTTTTGCAAGAAAACGAGCAAGAACATTGATACTACTATTGGGCCATTCTTTTTGTTAGGCGCGTTCGAAAAGTTGGCAAAAGCGACTATTAGCTTTCTTTCAAGTCTGTCCGTCAGTTCGCACCGAACAACTCGGCTCGCACTGGACCTATTTTCATAAAATAGTGTATTTTAATATTTTCGAAAATCTGTCGAAAAAATTCAAGTTTCATTGAAATCTGAAAAGAATAATGAGTTCTTTTCATGAAAACTTATGTATGTTTATGGCAGCATTTCGCTGAATTCTGCTAGAACGACAACAAACTTTCCGACAAACGTTTTAGAGAAAATAAAAACACATTTTATATTCAAAATCTTTTTCTCTAAAACAGTGAAATTAATGAGACATTGTAAAAAAATAAGGCACAGCCAGACGGGTCACAAAAGACTATATAATACAGCGCATGCACAATCCACACTGGATAATTTGGGTTACAAAAATTATTCAGAATATGTAATACACATTACTTTTGCACGGTACAGTGCTTGCAAGAACGCGCCTCAAAGTTTCGTTATACTTACGTTGACCCAACTGTATTTTCTAGCGCGCCATCAGGTGGAAGAGTCGGGAGCTACTCCAGTAGATTTCCGCCCAAACCATGATACGTTTAGAGTCACGTGAGCGAAATCTATAAAACGCGATGTACAAGCAACAGTGCAGCATTGTATTGTGTATTGTACTTACATCTAAGAAACATTTTCTCACAAAGCAAGTATACGCACATGACCTCGAAACGAAAGTAACATAACACACACTGAGTACACATCCTCACACTTCACAACAATATTCTCACTGGTAAGTAAGACGTGACGAAAATGAGTAAAAGTGTTAAAAATATATGCGACTGTGTTAAATTAACGAGTACGTTCAGTAGCAGCACACAAAATAACAACATTCCGTATCTGGTTTTCACACTTTCCACCATGTAATTGATAGGAACAAGGCAGGCTATGTGCGAATAACTTAACATTGTGGCGCGTTCATACAAACATTGAACAGTGGAAGTGCAATGAGTATTACACAACCTGTGTGTCTATTTGTAGCCTTAGGTACCCAGCAAGGAATGCGCATTCGCCATATTGTTATCTGTGTCCTGCCCCTCTCTACAATATTTTTCCACATTATCTATTAAAGGCAAGATTTAAAAAAAAAATTTTCTGAACATAAAATGTGTTTCGAGTTTCTCTACAAAGTTTGAAACATTTTTTTTATTCTAAGAAGAAATGTGCAAGATATGATCAAAACGCAAGTTGATCTTCATGTAAAGTACACTTTATTCTTTTCCGACTTAAATGTAACTTTTCTTGGCAGATTGTAGGAAAATACTCAAATACCAAAACTTCATGAAAATCCTTCCAGTTGATTCCAGTTGTTCCATGCGGACGAACAGACATGACGAAGGTAAGAGTCGCTTTTTGCAATTTTGCGAACGTGCCTAAAAACTGATAAACTATACACCTTCTGTGTCATTATTATGGGATATATTTTTTTGAATGCTAAAATATACAAGTCGCTTTTAAACATTCAGGTAAAATTGGGTTGTTTGCTTCATTAAGGCAACAACTATAATACAACGCACTAATGCCACAAAAAGGCGAAAGGAAAATTACTTGGTTTGCAGTTTTCTTATAGGCTTAATTAAAGTACGGACAGCAGAGCACCCTCAGTACTTTACATAGAGAACAGTCAGCACCGCTTGGCAAATGAAGACAGTAATAAAAAGAAAAGTGTAAAAACACGATGTGAAAGAAAAGGAAACAGCACTGGAAATAAAACAGTACCAGTCAAGGTACTTCTGGGGCTAATCCCGCAATTTCTCCCACCCATTTCTCTCTTTTTCTATCTCGTGGTCTCTCTCTTTGCCTTAGTCCTCTTTCAAGTGTTTTTTTTTTTTACGCTTTACTGTTGGCTGTATAAAAATTTGCGTATTGTGTGGAAAGTAGGGAAATATTTTTCGACGACCCCAAACCAATAGGGGGCACGCGCTTGCGCAGTTGATGGAGGTACTTCGCTGTAAGTCGGAAGGTCACTGGTTCGATTCCTGATGCCGTTCTAGAAATTTTTTTATTGGCTTAATTTTTCCGACCCAACTAACGGTCCTGAAGCCGACTGAGCCTCTAACATAGACGAGTACCAAGAATATATCCTTAAAGTTAATGGCGCCCATTGCGTAGAGCTGATAACCTCACCTTCTTCATATGCCGATTGTCTTCAAATCTGGGCGTCTCAACGTCATGGAACCCACAAGACATTTCCAGGCCTGTGCAGGGATTGATTTATCTTTACCTTTACAAACTATACCAATTTGATATAGGCCTATACATTTGTGTCCACAAAGAAGTGACAGCTTTCAGGCAAGTCAGACAAAAGCAGCTCAAACCTGCAGCTAGTCATTTCAAAAAAAGAAACGAGAAAGAATTTAATTATGCAACGTAAACCCAAAAAATGCACACTTTTTGAAATTAATGTTTTAATTCAATTCTTCTCCCGTTCTACATGTTTCGTACATCATATGTTTATCATCAGGAAGACCATTTATACATGCAGTTGTGTATGTAAAATTCGTGATAGGATTTCTTTTCATTGACAAATAATGACTGAAGATGTTTTAGACAAGGTGGTTAAAGGGCACGATGTCTTTGAAGAGAAATATGACATAGTACCAGAGAGTTTTCCTTAGATTAAATTACATGGACACAACTAAGAACGTTTACATCCGAAGAGTCAGTCATATTCACCAAACAAAACATAGAACAGAATTAAAATATACATAAATTTTAAATAAATCGCGCCCCGACGCCATCCTCGGGCAGCCTCAAATACAAAGGAATGCAAGCACCAAAACATCAATCTGGGAATTACTACAAATATTAACACATTTAAAAATATTGAAATTTAAAAGATATAGTCTGATGAGTATAAAATTACAGCGTTACTGACTTATGTTCATCATAAGTCTGAAAAGATCCAAGCCAAAGTCCAATGGCTGTTTATGTTATGTGGAGTACATGTTGGTATGCATGTACCGTCCGTGAAAATCTCCGATAATAAAATTCTTTAAAATCTGTTCAACCGTTCCATAATTTTATGTTGTATGTGTATGTGCAGACGTACGGATAGATGAAGAGTGTGATTCTAATACACTTTTCACAAGCATTCGAAAATGACGTACAAGTGGTAAAGAATTTTCGTGTTACGTACAGGGAAGACAATTACGTAGATGGCTGTTAATTTAGCTCTGCACCGTAATGTGGACAGCAGAAGCTGCATTAATGTGCTCAGAGTACGTCCAGTTTCTCTCTGCAAACATGTTTAGCGTCGAGCCTTTCTGCGCGTCCAAAGACATCGACGTTCAGTCAGCTTGTACAAATTAAACTAACTGCCACATTACAGAACGGAACAGATGCGTACAAACACACAAGAAGATGAAGCGTTTCGTGAAATTAAATTAACGAAATTAAATCCTTCCCACTGCTAATCCGATCACAACACGGGTCAGAACTGAAGTCCATAGTAAGGGCTGAGATCCTCATTGACTACTGGGTGATCATGCATCTTGTGCAAATTGTCGCAATGGTAAATGAATTTGGAACACTGGAAGTGGGTTGATACACGTAAGGGACAAACAAAGGTGTTTTATGAGGGTACATTCAGTAAGTGAGCACTCACAAAAAAAACGGTCCATAGGGCATCACATATTGTATGTTTTCACCTTTAACAATACTGTCATTAACTTTCTGAAGCATAGTAACAAGGATATGTACCACCTGGAATAACATTTAAATTTCCCTATTCTATCTACATATTGCATTTATCGTTCTCGATATAGAGACAAAAATTACGTAAGGCATATACCCATCCATCCATCCATCCACCCACCCATCTACCTAACTAACTACCTACCTACCTACCTATCCATCCATCCATCCATCCATCTGTTTGTCTGTCTGTCTGTCTGTCTATCTATCTGTCTGTCTGTCTGTCTATACACATACATACATAAGTAGATGTGTTTAGGTAGTTCAAAGCGTTATATGTTAATAAATTATGTAAATATTTAAGAATATTACGACGTATTACACTTGTTTCAGTTTCATTACATACTATACCACCGTGTTTAAAAATCAGTCTGAAGTGGTAACTTCAATAATACTGCCTTCTGGTCAGTAACATCGTGGTGACTGATAGATGGATACCAACTTCTCGAGGCAATGTCCTCTCGTCATCTTCATGACAGTTCACTTCACAACTGAGCTGACAGTAAAGTTCCTCACCTTTTATCGAACCCGAAGGCTTACTGCCGTGAACCCAGGTGTCACAGGAGTACAGTTCACGCCTTCATAACCTGCTTCTGCGAGATGTATTTCAGGTCTAATATTATCCGTATGTCTACACATATAAATCTTCCAAATGGTCTACCCTATAAGTACTCCGACTAAATTTTACATGTAGCATCATACCCCAACTCTGCCTTGCTTTCTATATGACGGACCCATATCACTCCATTGACCTTATCCTAATAATATTTTATAATTTGGAAAAATTCCGATTAAATTTATTATTCAATTTGCTCAAGTCTTCTCTCACTTCCACTCCTCAGAACTCATCATTCTCCGTAGGAGGAAGTTCATATTTCCAAGTTACACCTACGACTGATTATATGTTGCCAGATCTTCAATGAAGTACAACTATGCTTTGAAACGTCTCCGCCTAATGTGAAAAAGAACCTGTCAGTTGCAGAAATGCATCACGGAAAGGAAAATATAAAGTTCAATCGGAAGCTGAACTCAGACACTGGGAAAGCTTAACCTTTATACACCACTAGCACATAGTATCGTGGCGTGTACGGTTACACTGAATCATTTGACTCTTAAGCAACACAGTAGACTTTATTGTGTTGTTTAACAGACGCGGAAGACACATTGTTATGTAAATGTATTTTGCTCATGAATATGAAGCACAGTTTAATAGAGAGACTTTTTGTGGAGAAACATACAAAAAAGAAATCTTATGAAAAGTATCACAGCTAATTTATACTGTAATACGCTTCTCCGTGTTTCAGTTCCCTCGAAATCAAGCATGTCTGTCAGTCGAAGAAGAACGTTTCCGACGCCAGTTGTACCAGGCAGTAAATTCTATACGTCACATCCTATGCTCAAATGTAAGGCCGTCAAGCTTGCTGTGCGTCTGGTTTCGGTTTTCAATTATGAACTGGTATAATATGTGACATATACAAACAGGCTTAATATAAAAATGACCACCTGTCATTCTATGTTGATACTTATCAACACAGTGACGTCTTGCAGTATATAAAACGGAAGGAAGATGTATAATAACTCTAATATATGGGATTCTGCCTAATTGCCTGTCGCTAATTATACATAATTATCACGTTATAAAATTTAAAGTCCGATTCATCTAAACTTTACTTTGAATTTAGACGCTCTGCGTGTGTGCGAGGTAGCAGTAATAACACAAACCAAACGTCACATCCATCACTCTTCGTTAACATTTTCGGCACGCAGCACACCGCTCGGTATAAGTGTACCCGTAAAAAGAAACAAATGGACGAGGCTATGGTCTGGAAGTTTTGGGATCGAATTGTGGAAGGGACATAAAATTCATCTATTTTCCAAAACGTCTACACCAGTATCGGTTCCTACCCAGCCTCCTATTCAATGGGCACAGAGACCTCATCCTCTGAGGGTAAGGCTAATGCCGAGGTCAAGAAAACGTACAGAGATAAATGTAACTTTTTTACATAAATTAAAGGCTTGGAGTATGGTAGAGCGTTGGACTTTTGTTAGAGGGACAATTGGTTAAATTGTTGTCCGGGTTATCGTCTATCATCACTTACGCCTTTCGTTGTTTTTCTCGGTCTCTGCAGGAAACGTTCACATAAATCCCTCCATCAGAAGACAACCACTTCCTTTGTAATATTTTCAAACGTATCAATCAACATCCATGATAGAATTTGATGTTCAATAGCCAGGAATTACAGTGAGCGACGTCAAGCGAACCACAAAAAAGAGGGATGGAGATGTGACAGGAACACTTGCTAATATGACTCCACATATTACAGTTGTAATACGATGCGCAGTGCATAATAAACTCATTTCACTAAAATGTCGAAAATTTACCGTAATAGGCCAGGAGTTAAGAAATATACAGTAACATGTACACAGAAAAAAGGGTTTTTAGCCTGATCCACCGTCTAAAATGTTGTACAAATTGTGTGCAACAGAATCAATAGTTTCGGAATCAGAAATTTTTCCCTACACGCTGAATAAAATAATAATTAGAAGAGCTTTGTATTATGTTAGACTTTTTATTCGGAATTGCTCCAAAATTCCTTAAATTTATTATGTTTCATAACCTCTGAAAACAGCCAGCAGAGCATCTTTTCAGCACACAGATTAGCTTCACGTCCTAACATAAGTGACTACAGGGACTAATTTCCAGAAAGTTTGTTACCGCATGGGGAGACCCGCATTGTAAACCACAATGTGAACAATTTAGAATCCGAATGTGAACGTGTTAGATAAATTGGAGTGGGACCAGAAGAAAACAGTAGGAAATCGATGCAGTACGGCAGGGTAATTTGAACCCTGGTCACGTCCAGTTTCGGGTAATTATACTCATGGCATCCAAGGACCTGATTGGACACGACGTGGGAGAAAATCGGTGTCCGGGGAGTTGGACAGAAGTACATAGGCGGAGGCAAAACGCGAAGGAGGGCTTGGCCAGACACCAGCGTGCTACGTATAGCTTCTGTTAATGGATCTTAACAGAAAGAGCGTTGCAAGTCAATTTATTCGATTTTAGGACACACAAGTTGTCTCGTTTCTTTCGCCGCGTACAACAGCATCCGTTTCAGTTTCTGAACTAAAGGCGCGAATTACAGAGATATAATATATATTGCTGGTTAATAATATGACAATAATTAAGGGAGTCAACACACCATATCTATTATAAAAACAATGAAACTGGTTACATAAAGTGGCTAATTGTTTGGTCTGTGGGCCGGGTAGCTCAGTCAGTATAGCGACTAACTACTTGCTGGACGGTCGGGGATCGAATCCCGGTGGAGACGAGATTTTCCGCCCTTCCAGACCGGCCCTGGGGCCCACCCAGCCTCCTGTAAATTGGGTACCGGGTCTTTCCCCGGGGGGAAAGCAGGGCATGCTGCTGACCACTCACCCCTTCTAGTGCCGCGGCCATGGAAGAGTAGGGCTTTACCTCTACCCACCCTCTGGGCCACACCGGTCCTGTAACGGGTTCACTTTACCTTTTACTTGTTTCGTCTAGTATGGAGTCATAATCATTCAAACAAAAATGTATAAGGAAAGCCTAGTTTTACAATCACAAATTGTCATTTTATGGATAGAGATCTAATATTTGTAGCAATTTTATTACACAATTTTATTAATTTTAGTAAACTCCAGCTACCTTCGGCGGAAATTACACAAAATTTGTAATAATATTTATATAATAACATATGTTAATAAGTTAAAATTGAAATATATTTAAAATAAAGTTAATTTAGAGGTAATAATAAATCAAAATATTTAAATAATATTCTCCTTCGATGTGTTAGAAGAGTTGCGCTGATTATTTTAATAATTACCGCATTAGTTATTCAAGTAAAATAAAGTGATGTCTTTTCTCAAGGTACATCGCTATGTTACACCACGAAACGTTAAGACACTTATTCCCTTCTTCCACTCATTAGTTTAAGGCACTTGATGGTTGTCATTCACTTGTGATTTCACAATTAATAAATTATCAGTTAAATCATCCTCTAACACAAATATGTAAATGTGTAATATACGTAAGTTACATATTTCAGTTATTCCGGACCATTATCTGAAAAAGCTTCGAAAGAACTGAAATGTGTAGCATTGCACAAGTGGACGGCGACGTAACTGATTATTTATCAGCTACGTTACGCTGACGGTAAATTACTTCAACATTCATTAGGATTGTTGGACTACGATACGATTACTGCAGGCATTCTATAATTTATAAGACTAAATATAAAATGCCGAAAAAAAATTAAATTTTAAATATTCCGTAACAATTCCGTCGCTTTCGATTACCCCTATTCATTCGTCTAAAATCCGTGAGGATTCCTGGAATGTGTGACATGTAGAATTCGTGTTTAATATTTGTCTACACCTTCCATTCAAGGTATGCTGCCTGCGATAACTATTGAGTTGTATTAAGACAGACGCAGAAAAACAAGCATAGTTTTAATGTAATCTGTTCTCAATTTATCCACACTTTAAAAGAAACAACAATTTCGATAAAATTTACTGAAATGCGGAATTTCAAGAAAATCTGTTCATGGGTTCTCGACTTAGATCACAAGAAGAGACAGATAGGTAAGGGAAGTTAATAGCCACATTTTTAACCACTCTGTTCCGAAAGCATAAATCACAGCGACAAGGTTTATCTCGATCAGAATTCCAGCCATAGGCTCCACAATATGGGCAATTTTTGTAATTGCGGAATTCTCAAATTGCAATTGAAATATTCAAGAGCAGAATTCAGATGCACGAAAGAAATGCTCTTAATAATTTAAAAAACTGGAAACAGATCACAAGACCTATCGTTCTATATTTATTAACCTTCAGGATACAGATACATTGAAGCTGTGTTTCGTATGCTTGTGAAGATTAAATTAGACAAATTCTAGACTTTAGGGGAAGATGGAAATATGTGGTAATCCACGACAGTAACCGCTGGATAGGAGGACAAGAATGCCCAGTAGCTGCTCCGGAGGTGGTGGAAAAGAAAATATTCTACTTTCTTTTGGTATTTACACTAGTTTGTACCGGTTAAAAATTAAGCGAATATACTTAGTCTGGTACAAAATATATACTTTTCTGCTTAAAAATTAGACACCAGGCAGTAATAATTTTAAGTTTTAAACTTCAACAAAGACGTCACACGACTATCAAACTTATTCATATGGGGTTATGACGATCTTAAGCACATCCGTATTTACCTTAAAACTAAACGTTCTACATGAAGATCTACATGCATTTTTTTGCGAATATCAAATGTAGCTCAATAAATTTTTGTCTGAGAAAAAAATTGTCAAAAGAAATTGTTGAGGCAATTAAAGTATCATAAAATCTAACAGCTTTTGAGGCAAGTAAAACTGAATAAAAGCTCTATTTTACGGAACCATGCATTTCCTAACTTGTTAAAATATTCTGTTTCTCATGTACGTATTTATTACACTTCCGTAGAGTTATGCAGAATAGTCTTATTTATTCGCCTTTGAAACAACAACAGGGCGCCTACTGAATTTAAGTGGAAACAGAACAGCTCAGTCGATACAGTGACTGAATAACGGGCCAGGCACCCGAGGAATCATGGTTCGATTGCCGGCTGGTACAAGAAATTTCTCTCGTCTCCCAAAGTATCCTTACCGGTTCTGCGACTCAACTAGCCAACTACCGGGCGTTCTTTTCCGGGCAAAAGCGCTGAAGACGTGAAACTGACATCTCGCCTCATCGTGAGCTGAGGTTAATAATGTGCAGGATTATACTGAAATTTTCCCCCTTAACGCCTCCACCGCTTGCACAGAGATGGATTTTAATGTACTCTAGCATCACAAACCATTAACACACATCTAATTACATTCCCATTTCACACCTGGTAAAGTTAATATTAGAGACGAAATATTCTTTCACTCATTTTGTCACGAAGAGGCCACGCTTAAGTCCGGTTTGCAACTTCGCTGTTTTTTATATTAATAATGTATAAAGTTTATTAGCAGAAGTGAATTTAGCCTGAACGAACCTTGATAAATGAAAAGCCACACCACATCTACTCGTAACTACAAATAAATTAGTATTTTTATAACGACGTATGAAAAGAAAAAAAAACGCAGCAACATCAATTCAATTTTCATGTTTATGGCGGCATAATAAGAGCTTAGTAAAATTATTCTATGCAGACCGCACAATTTCTTTCCCAACAGTAACATAGATTCCCACGCCATTAGTATGTAACAATGTGGGATAGAACTTAGAAGGTCTGCGTAAAAATAACACAATACAAAATTTATATCTGCGTGATATGAAAGTAGATTCAAGCCAGTTGTTTTCTAGGAGTTTATCAATTTGCAATGGCCCTTAAAATATGTAACTTTGGTCTCCCACGAATACATTCCCCTCAGAACAACACGGTTTCAAAATTGAGCGCTGGGAACACCCGTAATACGTACACTTTGTGGCACGTGATACAGTCATCCAATTTTAAATTAACTATTGTTCAGGCATAAATTTCTTACACTGAGATCACAAGAATTTCATACAACAGAAATTGTGAAAGGAGGGCTGAAAATAATAAACTCTTAAGGAAGTTTGAATTCTTACCTCATAATAAAATGTAGTTCTTACACATTTATGTGACTTTCATTTTATTGGATACGCTACAGACTTGTCAAGTGGTTCTCAGGAAACTACTGAAATTGTATAGATAACAATGGCAGAGGTTAGAGAAAAAGAGGGAGTGATTTATGAGACGTCTTAATTACAGCAAAACAAAAGGCAGTCAGAAAATTGGTAAATTAATGCAGTAGGTGACAAACGATTTAGTTTTAAGTATTTCACTGACATTCGGACTGTAATTAACGTCCCGCTCTAACAAGTTCCTTGCTGCAACCATCCGTTTACTGTGACCTCTTTAGGATTTATCAAGTCATGTTTCCAGTAATTCTTCACACTAAGATAATTCGAAACTTAATTTAGACGCTTTCCTGTTCTGCTCGGGAACACAGTGTTTGCAAACGGCATCAGAAAACAGAAGTACGTCATGTACCATGTAACTGTAAACTGTTTGTATACGACGATGCGTTACATATTTACACACTAGGATAGTATTGATGTTTCCATGAGAGCAGGGCCACTCTCATACTTCCTGTCACTGAAAGGCGTAGAGTTACTCTTAAGTGCAGATAAGTGTAATAGCTCTGAAACTTGTACGCACCGTATAAGTGTGGCAATAAGAAGTACCGTATCGGAGGACAGATTACTGCAAACAGGTTTGTGGTAGAAAAAGTGTGAAGGAAAGAGACCTCTCGGAATATCCACGTATAGACAAAGGATAAAAAGTAAAACTGCTCTTAAAGAAATAGGGTGTGACGGTGTAAACTGGAAAAGACAATGCAAGTGTCGATGCGGTCAACGTACCTCTAGTGCTGGGCGTTTTCAGGTAGATAAATGAGGTGAAATGGATTTATCTGCAAAATTGAACTGTTTGTGTCTACGATTCATGCTCTCCTTACGAGTGCACATTACCATTTTCCGTATTATTTACCACACACATATATAGATCTCTACCACTTCATGTATGCTTTATTTACTGCAAGTAAAATGGACCATAATTTTACCAAATATTAAGTTATATAAATGGCACAGATTTAAAAGCATTTCGTACCAGGTTTATGTAACAACACTTTCACATAACCTCTTATCGAAGCCATTAAATTACGAATCACCACCCGTAATGAACGCGAAAGCTTACACAAGTCCCTTTTCTTAACTTAAAGGACTGAGATGTCTTTTCGATGAAATAAAGTACAAGCCTTGCGCTATTTTACACAGCTGGAATGAAGAAGGTACAATGTGAAGAACGTAAACACGATGCAGTTAATATTTTTAAACACAAAGAAAATAATAATCAGACAGGCAAAAAAATATTTTATTTCATTAAAAGAACGGACAGCCGAGGATCGCGTATTTTAAAAGTACGGTTACAGCAAAAAGGAAATGAAAAATTTAGTGGCTCAAATATCTCATCCATCTGTCAAAAATGGAAAGTTTACGGTAGATTGCATTTTGAGGAGCCGTGAAAACTTCAGCTACCTTGAAGCGGTCATGTTACCGTCGTCCTTGTTGCAATGTTTTTCCCATTAGCCCGCCGATATGGGGCATATAATTTTGTGACGGACAGACTAAATTAACGAGCTGCAAGGTGAGTGACGTAGACACCTGAAACAGATTCCACTAATAAAAGTACAAATATTTACACTTTATCACTGAATGTCGCCTTCGAGTAATTAAATTCACTGTTTCTTTCTGCAGGTGCGGTTTTTAAATCTCGGCCTGCAGTTGGTTCAATTGAGTTTTCAGCGTTTCAGACAAATTCTGGAATAGTGACTCACATCAGGCCACGACCACTTCCTTCCGCAAACTTCACTGGACTTGTCACTAATCACAATATTTTCCAAGCTACCAAGTATGAGTTACTGACCAATCCGTAAGAAAGAGGTTCTCTAAAAGTGTTCAGTTAGCAGTCTCTGTCCCTGTTTCCGTCCTTCCGTCACCCTTTTATCTCGAAAATTGATGACAATGGACAAATTTAAAGACAAAAGTTGTCTCTAAAAGAAAAGCTGTTACTTACATTGGTTTGATTCAGGCAGTTCCCCCTGTATTTTCGCAATTCCAGGAAAACCCAAGTAGAACTGCTAAGAAAAATGGTAAAAACCCATCAATCGGAGAAAACCCATGTAGCGCCGTTACATGGCTACAAAGACAACAAATTTCTCGGACAAAATTCAGTGTCCTGGTATACCGCCGTAGAAAGACAGGAGGAAAAACGCACTGTTCGTCTAGCCTTTCGATAAGGATATTCTAATAAGAAAATAAAAAAATATAATAAAAAATAAATACCTTTCCCTTTCAGATTACGAGCTAAGGTAAAATTGGAGTGAAAACGAAAGTAGAACTTTGGGCAATTATCATTCAAATGGCAAGGTTAAGACTCATACTAAATCCATACTTGAAATGGTTCAACAGTCACACACACACAAAGTTGCCACATACTCGTTATCATTTCATGATCACCCCACTTACGTCATCAAAATGTAAGGTCATCCTACAGTAAACTAACGGACAGAATTCTAGCAGTCGAGCCATTAACTGAATTAAATATTATTTTTTAATACTGCGTTCCAGTAAACAATAAATCCTCTTGAGTTGTGTCTTGCGATACTGTTGGCATTCCGTATATACCTCTCTGCCGAGCATATAGTATTTATTTATTTATTTGTGGCAATAAACTGATAACATATCACCAACATTAGGAAAGAGTGTGGTAAAGGAAGCTATAAATGACAGACCGTTAGTGGCTACTAACGTGAAAGAAATTATATAAACAAAAATTTCGTGAATTTCAACTCCAACTGTGACAGCATTGCATGAAAGATGTTAACACGAGTAGTTATGACGGCAAGATACGCAGCACAAGGAGGGGCACAATAACAAACACTACGCAGAATATGGTGGGGGACCTGTGTAGGAAAAGAAGCAAGAGAGAAAAGAATAATACTAAATATGTTTTAGGAAAGATAGTAACTTTTATGTTGTTTTCATTAAACTGACTCAGAATGGGGCCTGATTTTCTGTAATTCTGAACATTTTCGTCGAATGGAAGATAATTACTTATAGATTTAATTCTAAATACTAAACAATAGAACATTATTAATAACATACTCGCAGGGTAGGTGAATCTACAATGCTCAAATTTTCCCGAATACCTTTCTATAAAGTGATCAATCCAAAACTGAATTGATTCTCCATTTCCTATTTTTTTGTTTCCCCCACCCCATGTGCAACTCATGTCCACTCGCGGGTACTTAGAACATTGTTGATCACAAACGACGATCCAAATTCGTAAAAGTTACGACGTAGTTTAAATGTATCCTATTAAAATTAGTTCTCTAATGGAAAACGAACAAACTGGAGGTAAAAACTACAAAATATTTAAAAAGTTCTGCAAGAGTTTCATACAAAGTAATATATTTGTGTTCCGCACAAAGGGAGGCTTACTTGGTTTATTTTTAACAAGACGTTTCTGTAGTATCCATAACAATAATGCAGCTTCCGCAATTTAAATATGAAATTTAGTAACGTTCTCTTAAAATATCGCTGAATCTGCATGAGGGCTTGGCTGAAGGTTTCTGGATTTTATTTCGATTTACTTCTGCTGAGTTCTTTTACAAAAACACTCCTTTTCACTCCATCGTTGTAATTGGATTATTAAACGTTTAATGTCAGTAATTAGTATATTTTTCACCAACATCAGTACTTATGGCAAAGGTTGTGGGAGCTTCGAATGAATCTCAATATAAGCATCACTGACTGGGTGACTGGACTTCATGACATGGAGGTTAAAACTAAATTTTTAATTAAAATTTACATTAATTTGTGCTTAAGAGTTTGTTAAGCATGTCTCTTAATTTTAGTGAAATAATTACCATGTCAAATACGGATTAATTTTCATTTCGAAAATTATTTTCTTATATTTCAGTAAATGCAAGAAAAACTGAGTAGACAGTAGTCACAAAGGAAGACAAAACTGCAACATAAAGATGCTCGATAAATATTTTAAGATCGAAGCAGTTTTCATAAATTCCTTAACATATTAAGCAGAAGTTAAATTTGAATAACTACTACAAGGAGTGTGTTCAGAAACTTTTTTTGTCTTCAAAACTATTACGAACACTTACTAAAACAAAGAAACCTATTTTCCTTACTGTTTTTCGTAGGATACGTCATGAAAACGTACTCTCTCAACTGATCTCACCCAAAAACATGCAGGAGCCCGAGAAGAATGTTTGGACCAAAGAAACAACTAGCAGATTATAATTTTGAATTATGAGAAAATTTAAAATCCGTATCCAAACATTAGTAGTTCATAATACGAAGAAAAAAGCGATGGTCTTGTTGTATACAAAAAATACAATCTATGAAATATGCACGTACAGTTGCCATTGGTATGCTTTTGAGCAAGAAAACCACAAAGCGGAACAAACGTAGATGGAATGATAATATAATTGGAGGTAAGAACTCAGGCTGTAGACTTGACAAATTTCTTAGAAGAGGAGATTTTAAGTAATGAAAGTCGAATTCCACAAAAAGCAAAGAATATCCTAAATAGTCGGTAGACTGTTAGATTCTATAGCAGGAATAAGCACCATACTGTTGAGTTTCTTAATATTCAGGGAGACAGAAGCATATTTATCATCCTGCTTGCATGTCGTAATTCTGTCATACCATTATTATCACTATCTTACAGTTTATAAATCATTCCCTCTTGAAGACAAAGTAAACGGGGTGAAAATATTCGCTGATGCTTTAAGGCAATAGGGAATGCGTGTGCGTTACCAGCATGCCTACTTAACTTTTCAGAAAACTTGTTAAAATGTTGATATGAATCCCGCATGAATAACACGACATTAGAAGCCACATCACCTTTGTGCTCCTCAGTTTCCTACTATCAATTACACCAGTATGGTAGCCTCAGTAACTTGAGAGTTGGGTTAGACCTATCGTCCTGAACTTCGATCTGTAATAAATTTATATCTTCGAAATTATACTAAGATGTAAGGGCAATACCCCTTGCTGAAGCTTAAACACTGCAAGTTAAAGGTAGCGCGAAATGTATCCTTTGTTTTTCATTCGATATCAGAAAATAATAAATAATTTGAAATGGATAGGTGTCTCTCCTATTGATACAGACGTTAAACGTACCTACCGACCGAGTGTAAAATATTTGTCACATGTAAAAAATTTCGAACACGTGGTATGTAAATTTATTAGCATAACTGCGATGCAGTTTTAGGTCAGCATTCGTACTATTTTTATTTCACTCATACAAGCGTGTTAAAAATGTACAGTATTTGTGATACCTGCTGACCTCACCGCAAGGCAAGAAGTGTTCGCATTTTCCACCCACATATTTTCGTTACTGTTATTAAAAAGGACGAATATTTTCAAATAATCGAAATTTATCAGTGCTTATGTCATTAGTTAGACTCATGAAGTGTGGACGAAACTTCTGAAAAGTGAAATATTTATATGTAATGAATAAACATTCATGTTCTATTTTCTTTATTTTATTTTTTTCTTTTATTTTCATTTTTTTGACAGACTGAAACATGTAGGAGTTGTAGGAATTATTTTAACCAAGTGACGTGTTTTAATGTGTAAATAAGATTTTAGTATCACATATTGGTGCAATTAGTTGGTTGTATTTTAATAAAATT
>Ga0123354_10000044_pt1 | contig 93974 bp, 85 predicted proteins | sample TergutLab28metaG_2_FD_97872 | JGI IMG/M metagenome (GOLD analysis project Ga0123354, IMG submission 97872) | Labiotermes labralis P4 segment gut microbial communities from Petit-Saut dam, French Guiana - Lab288 P4 | ecosystem: Host-associated > Arthropoda: Insects > Digestive system > Gut ... | reverse complement strand
GAGGCTGACCAACACGAGGCGCCACCGCCACCCAAGAACTACGGGGCGGACATTTCAACACTCATCCGCATGATCGAGGCAGGAGAGCTTTGATCCCATTCCAACCCATTTTTACGAATACCCCAAAATTCGTGGCGGCCTCAACATCATGCACCATCTGAGCCGGGAAAAAATATCGGGAGTCATTACTTTTTCTACTGGCAATCATGGCATTTCTATCGCAACAGCCGCCCAAAAATATGGCGTTCCCGCAACGATCGTTGTTCCAAAAAACAATAACGCAGAAAAAAACGATCTGATAAAAAACACCGGGGCAACGCTCATTGAGGCCGGAAACAACTTTGAAGAATCGGCCAGCGAAGGCATTAAAATACAGAAAGAGAAAAATTTACGCTTCATCCACGCCGCGAATGAGCCTCATCTCATCAACGGTGTCGGTACGGAATTTACCGAGATTCTTCGAGAACTGCCGAACATTGACGCCATCATCCTGCCGATTGGCGGCGGAAGTGAGCTTGCTGCTGCCGTGACCGTGTTCAAAACCGTTAAACCGACCGTTGAGATTTACGCTGTACAAGCAGAAGCATCGCAAGCGGCTTATTTATCGTGGCGAAATCAGAAAATCACACCGTCGGAAAATCATACTTTTGCCGGAGGCTTTGCCACCGGCACCGCTTTTGAAATCCCTTTTCATCTTTATAAAGACCAATTGGCCGATTTTGTTTTGTTATCCGAAGATGAAATACGAGCGGGGATAAGAACGGCCTTATCTTATACACACAATCTGGCCGAGGGTGCGGGCGCTTCAACGATCGTGGCGGCTCAAAAATTGTCCCCTCGCCTGCAAGGCAAAAATGTTGTGCTGCAAATGAGCGGCGCCAACGAGACTATGAAGCAACTTGTGCAATCGATGAGTCCCTTTATTTAGCGCGCCTTTTGTCTGGGCGGTTGCGAACCGCCCCTGCGCCACCCGCCCCCTTAAACCCGAACCTTCGCAATCACATCAAACGCCTTGACGGTGCTGCCCGGCTTGACCAAGACATCCACCACCGTGCCGGCGTACGGCGACGGGATGTCGAGCGAAACTTTGTTGGTTTCGACCACGATCAGCGTGTCGTCACGGGCGACGGACTCGCCCACCGACACGTTGACGCTGCTGACCAGCAATTCGCCGGTCGCGCAGTTGCCGCAGGTTTCCCAACAAACCGGCGCTTTGGGGATACAAATTTCTTTCACATTTTCCATTTTCGTCATTTTACTGTCCGCTCATGAATGGCAAAACCACCACAACGCCATGCTGGGCGGGTTATTATTGAACCCTTTATGTCGGCATTCTGTCAACGGGGTTTTTTCTTCGCCCTATTTGTTTTATGATTGCTGTCCGAGGTTAACTTGCCCATGACTGCTGTTGCCTCCAACCCCCAAAAGGGAAGCCTTTTATCACGCGACCCAGCGTCACTCCGCGGGAACCGGGTTCTTCATCTTGAATCCTGGCCCGGGTTGTTTTGTCTGAAAACCCGCGTTCGCCGTTTGCGAGCGCCTTGTTAAAGGAGAGAAATGATGTCGCAAGATTCAGGTTTGACTTTGGCCGCGCCCTCGCGGAGCGGCGGTGAGAAAGAGATTTTGACTAACGACGCCATGGTGTTTTTGGGTGAGTTGGTGCGGCGCTTTACCCCGGCGCGCGACGCGCTGCTGGAGGAACGTCGCGTTTGGCAAGCAAAGATCGACGCCGGCGCGTTGCCGGATTTTCTGCCCGAGACGGCCGAGATTCGCAACGGCGACTGGAAGATTCGCGGCATTCCGGAAGATTTGATGGATCGTCGCATCGAGATCACCGGCCCGGTCGATCGCAAAATGGTCATCAACGCGCTGAACGCCAACGTCAAGGTGTTCATGGCCGACTTCGAGGATTCGCTGGCGCCCGCTTGGGGCAAGGTGATCGAAGGGCAAGTGAATCTGCGCGATGCGGTCAACGGCACCATCACGTACACCGATCCGCAGAGCGGAAAGCGTTACGCGCTGAAAGAAAAACCGGCGGTGTTGATGTGCCGAGTGCGCGGCCACCATCTGTCGGAAAAACATGTGCTGTGGCAGGGCAAACCGATTCCGGGCGGGTTGTTCGATTTTGCGCTGTATTTCCATCACAACCACCGCCAGCTTCTCGACAAAGGCAGCGGGCCCTATTTTTACCTGCCCAAAACGCAGTCGTACAAAGAAGCGGCGTGGTGGGGTGACGTTTTCAATTTTGCCGAAGACCGTTACGGCCTGCCGCGCGGCACGATTAAGGCAACCATCCTGATCGAGACTTTGCCTGCCGTGTTTCAGATGAACGAAATCCTGTATCACCTGCGCGACCATATCGTCGGGCTGAACTGCGGCCGCTGGGATTATATTTTCAGCTACATCAAAACGCTGAAAAATCATACGGATCGCGTGCTGCCCGACCGCCAGGTCGTCACGATGGAAAAACCCTTCCTCAGCGCTTTTTCGAAGCTGCTGATCAAAACTTGCCACCGTCGCGGCGCGTTCGCGATGGGAGGGATGGCGGCGTTCATTCCGAGCAAGGATGCCGAGCGCAACGCTTGGGTGGGCGAAAAAGTCCGCGCCGACAAGGAACGGGAAGCCGGCAACGGCCATGATGGCACTTGGATTGCGCATCCGGGCTTGGCCGACACGGTTTTGCCGGTGTTCGACCGCTTTTTCGGCGACCGCCGCAACCAACTGGACGTGCTGCGCGAGAACGATCCGCCGACTACTGCCGCCATGCTCTTGGAACCCTGCGCCGGAGAGCGTACCGACGCCGGGATGCGCGCCAACATTCGCATCGCGCTACAATATCTCGAAGCATGGATTTCCGGCAACGGTTGCGTCCCGATTTACGGTTTGATGGAAGACGCCGCCACCGCCGAAATTTCGCGCACGTCGATCTGGCAATGGATTCGTCATCGCAAAACGCTCGACAACGGCGAGCAGGTTACCCCGGCGCTGTTCGAGAAAATGTTGGCGGAAGAAACCGCGGTTGTTCGGCGCGAACTGGGAGACGATCGCTTCTGTGGGGGGCGCTTTACCGACGCCGCCGCGTTGTTGCACCGAATCACCACGCGGGACGAATTGGTTGACTTCCTGACGTTGCCCGGATATGAACTTTTGGCGTAATCTTTTACTTTATTAATCTTGCTTTACAACAAGGAGTTTCAAAATGTCGCAATCCCGTAAGGAACAAATTCAGGCTCTGGAAAAAGAATGGGCCAGCAATCCGCGCTGGAAAGGCGTCAAGCGCGGCTACACCGCTGCCGACGTGGTGCGACTGCGCGGTTGTGTGGCGATTGAATACACGCTGGCCAAGCGCGGCGCCGAAAAGCTCTGGCGTCTGGTCAACGGCGAGGCCAAGAAGGGCTACGTCAATGCCTTTGGCGCCATCACCGCCGGACAAGCGATGCAGCAAGCCAAGGCCGGCCTGGAAGCGGTGTACCTGTCGGGCTGGCAGGTGGCCGCCGACGGCAATACCAGCGAGACCATGTACCCCGACCAGTCGCTGTACGCCTATGACTCGGTGCCGACGATGGTGCGCCGCATCAACAACACCTTCAAGCGCGCCGACGAAATTCAGTGGAGCCGCGGCGTCGGCCCCGGCGACAAGGACTTCATTGATTACTTCCTGCCCATCGTGGCCGATGCCGAGGCGGGCTTCGGCGGCGTGCTGAACGCTTTCGAGCTGATGAAGAACATGATCGTCGCCGGCGCGTCGGGCGTGCACTTTGAAGACCAACTCGCCGCCGTCAAGAAATGCGGCCACATGGGCGGCAAAGTGCTGGTGCCGACGCAGGAAGCGGTGGAAAAGCTGATCTCGGCGCGCTTTGCCGCCGACGTGATGGGCGTGCCCACCATCGTGCTGGCCCGCACCGACGCCGAGGCCGCCAACCTGATCACCAGCGACCACGACGCCAACGACAAGCCCTTCCTGACCGGCGAGCGCACGCAAGAGGGCTTTTACCGCGTCAAGAACGGCTTGGAACAAGCCATCAGCCGCGGTGTGGCCTACGCGCCCTACGCCGACCTGGTGTGGTGCGAAACCGGCACGCCCGACCTCGGTTTTGCCCGTGAGTTCGCGCAGGCCGTGCTGGCCAAGAGCCCCGGCAAGCTGCTGTCGTACAACTGCTCGCCCTCGTTCAACTGGAAGAAGAATCTGGACGACAAGACTATCGCCAAGTTTCAGGATGAGCTGTCGGCAATGGGTTACAAGTACCAGTTCATCACGCTGGCCGGCATCCACGTCAACTGGTACCGCATCTTTGAATTCGCCCACGCCTATGCGCGCGGCGAAGGCATGAAGCACTACGTCAACATGGTGCAGGAGCCCGAGTTCAAGGCGCGCGAGCAAGGCTACACCTTCGTGAGCCACCAGCAGGAAGTGGGCGCGGGTTACTTCGACGACGTGACCACCGTGATTCAGGGCGGCTCGTCCAGCGTTAAGGCGCTGACCGGCTCGACCGAGGAAGAGCAGTTCCACTGATCGCTAACGTGCGACCACGGCGCCAATCTCCATTCCGGCCTCGCGTAAGCGAGGCCGGAATCGTGTGGACAAGGCCGTATTCTGATCGCCAACCATGACCACGCCCTCCACCACGCCTCTCGCCACCGCCGCCACGACCGACCTCGAAACGCTGGTCGCGCATACCATTCTGCAAGGTTTCGACGCGCAGTATGGCCGCTTTCTCGAAGTCACCGCCGGCGCCCAGCAGCGCTTTGAATCAGCCGCCTGGCACGAAGTTCAGGCGGCGATGAAGCAGCGGATGCACTTGTACGATCATCACGTCGAACTGTCGGTGGAATTGATCCGCCGCATGGTCGGCGAATTGTGTCACGACCCCGGTTTTCTTTCGCGCGTCAAAGATCACTATACGACTCTGTTGCCGAATTACCCGCGCTTTGAAATTGCCGAGAGTTTTTTCAATTCGGTTTATTGTCGCTTGTTTCAGCACCGCGATCTGGCGCCGGACAAAATGTACGTGTTCAGCTCGCAGCCCGAAGATCGCCGCCGCGAACTGCCGCGCCCCATCGCCATCAATTTCCCGTTGGCTGCCGGCGTCGAAGAACGCTTGCGGGTGATTCTGCGCAACTCGCCGCTGCGTTTGCCGTGGGAAGATTTGCCGCGCGACGTAGCCGACATCGCCGCCGCGCTCGATCGTCGCTTCGGTCAAGAAGCGCTGAAAAAAGGCGTGCTCGAAATTTACAACGAGGTTTTTTATCGCAACAAATCCGCCTGGATCATCGGCAAGTTACGCATCCCCGATGGCGTCTATCCCTTCCTGCTACCGATCAGTCGCAGCGATACCGGCGAGCTGTTTGTCGATGCCTGTCTCACCGAATTCAGCGACGCCAGCATCGTCTTCGGCTTCAACCGCGCCTACTTCATGGTCTATGCGCCGCTGCCCTCCGCCACCGTCGAGTGGCTGCGCGAAATTCTGCCGCACAAAACCACCGCCGAGTTGTACACCGCCATCGGCTGTCAGAAACACAGCAAAACCGAGTACTACCGCGAATACCTGCGCCATCTGGCGCAAACCAAAGACAAGTTCGTGATTGCCCCCGGCGCGCGCGGCATGGTGATGCTGGTCTTCCTGCTGCCGTCGTACGATGCCGTGTTCAAAGTCATCAAGGATCGTTTCGCGCCGCAAAAAAACGTCGATGCGGAGCGGGTGCGCGCTTGCTACCAACTCGTCAAGGAGCACGATCGCGTCGGTCGCATGGCCGATACTCAGGAATACGAGAATTTTGCGATTGAAAAAAGCCGGATCAACGAAGAACTGCTGGCCGAAATGCAGCGCGAAATCCCCGAGAAGCTCGACGATCTGGGCGACCGCATTTTGATCCGCCATCTTTATCTCGAACAACGGATGGTGCCGCTCAACCTTTACATCGATCAAGTGGACGGAACCAAGCGTTCCGACATCATCGACGATTACGGCGTCGCCATCCGCCAGTTGGCAAGCGCCAACATTTTCCCCGGCGACATGCTGCTCAAGAATTTCGGCGTCACCAAGAACGATCGTGTCGTGTTCTACGATTACGATGAAATTCGCTACATGACCGAAATGAATTTCCGCGCCATCCCGCCGCCGCGTTACCCCGAAGACGAACTCGCCAGCGAGCCTTGGTACAGCGTCGCCGAAAACGATGTGTTCCCCGAAGAATTTCGTCAATTCCTTTTCAACGACGATTCGCTGCGGGAAATGTTCTCACGCCACCACGAGGATATTTTTCATCCCGAATACTGGAAACGTTTGCAACAACGCATCCGTGATGGTGTGATCGAAGATTTCTTCGCTTACCGAAGGAAACAGCGGTTTCGGTTGCGGTAGAAAAGGGCGGCGATACCGCCCGCTCTTGCCCACTCAAATAAAAAACGGACGCTTTCTTGCGTCCGTTTTTCTTCGCTCCTTTGGGGCGCTTTGTAAAGCGCTCCTGCCATCACCGCGTCGTCGCGCGGTTCTTGTATCTCTGCAAAATATTCATCTGCGCCGTCGCCGCCGCCAGTTCGGCTTCGGCGCGCGCCAGATCTTCGTGCGATGAGCGATTCACCATCGCTTCTTCGGCTTTTTGTTTCGCCTCCAGCGCCGCTTTTTCGTCGAGGTCTTTGGCGCGGATCGCGGTGTCGGCGAGCACGGTCACCTGGTTCGGCTGCACTTCCAGAAAACCGCCTTGCACGAAGATCACTTCTTCCTGCGTTTGGTTGGGCAGCTTGAGCCGCACGGCGCCGGGTTTGATCTGCGTGAGCAGCGGCGTGTGGCGCGGATAAATGCCCAACTCGCCCATGATTCCCGGCAAGGCCACGAATTCGGCGGCGCCGGAGAAAATCAGTTCTTCGGCGCTGACGACATCAACACGCAAGGTTAGACTCATGTGGCGTTTCCTTATTGCAGGGTCTTGGCTTTCTCGAAGGCTTCGTCGATGGTGCCGACCATGTAGAACGCTTGTTCCGGCAACTCGTCGCACTCGCCGTTGACGATCATGTTGAAACCACGGATGGTTTCTTTCAACGACACGTATTTTCCCGGTGAGCCGGTGAACACTTCGGCCACATGGAACGGCTGCGACAGGAAGCGTTGAATCTTCCGCGCCCGCGCCACAACCAGTTTGTCTTCCGGCGATAGTTCGTCCATCCCCAGAATCGCGATGATGTCGCGCAGTTCTTTGTAGCGCTGCAACATTTGCTGAACGGAGCGCGTCGTTTTGTAATGCTCTTCACCGATGATGTGCGGATCCACTTGCCGTGAAGTCGAATCGAGCGGATCGACCGCCGGATAAATCCCCAGCGAGGCGATGTCGCGCGACAACACGACGGTAGCGTCGAGGTGGCCGAAGGTCGTGGCCGGTGACGGGTCGGTCAAGTCGTCCGCCGGAACGTACACTGCTTGAATCGAGGTGATCGAACCAGTCTTGGTCGAGGTGATCCGCTCTTGCAGTTTGCCCATTTCTTCGGCCAGCGTCGGTTGATAACCCACCGCCGACGGCATCCGCCCGAGCAGTGCCGACACTTCGGTGCCGGCCAGCGTAAAGCGGTAAATGTTGTCGATGAACAGCAGCACGTCGCGGCCTTTGCCGGCGTTGTCTTTTTCATCGCGGAAGTATTCGGCCATGGTCAGGCCGGTCAGCGCCACGCGCAAGCGGTTGCCCGGCGGCTCGTTCATCTGACCATAAACCATCGCCACTTTGTCGAGCACGTTCGAATCTTTCATCTCGTGATAAAAGTCGTTGCCCTCACGGGTGCGCTCGCCGACACCGGCGAACACCGACAAGCCGCTGTGCGCTTTGGCGATGTTGTTGATGAGTTCCATCATGTTCACGGTTTTGCCGACGCCGGCGCCGCCGAACAATCCGATCTTGCCGCCTTTGGCGAACGGGCAAACGAGGTCGATCACCTTGATGCCGGTTTCGAGCAGTTCGGTCGAGGGCGACAACTCTTCAAAGGTCGGCGCTTGCCGGTGAATCGACAAGGTTTTTTCCGCGCCGATGGGGCCGGCTTCGTCGATCGGGCGACCCAGCACATCCATGATGCGACCGAGACATTTGACACCGACCGGCACCGAAATCGGCGCGCCGGTGTTCACCACTTTCATCCCGCGACGCAAACCGTCAGAGCTGCCCAGCGCGATGGTGCGCACGATGCCGTCGCCGAGTTGCTGCTGAACTTCCAGCGTCAACCCGATTTCGTCCATCTTGAGTGCGTCGTAAACTTTGGGCATGGCCTGGCGCGAAAACTCAACGTCCACCACGGCGCCGATGCACTGAACTATGGTTCCTTGGCTCATTCTTCTGACTCCGCTATTCTCTCAATGTAATCCGTTAAACCGCTGCAGCGCCGCCGACGATTTCCGTCAGCTCTTGAGTAATGGCCGCTTGCCGCGTCTTGTTGTAAACCAATTGCAATTCGTTGATGATCTTGTTGGCGTTGTCGGACGCCGCTTTCATCGCCACCATCCGCGCCGATTGTTCCGACGCCATGTTCTCGGCCAGCACTTGATAAATCACCGCTTCGATGTAGCGACGCATCACACCGTCCAGCAACATCTTGGCATCCGGCTCGTAAATGTAATCCCACAAACCGTGCTGTGATTCGGTTTGGCGCACCTCGCCGGTCGGCGACCGGAATTCCGGCGGCACCGGTAACAGCAAATCCTTGCGCGCCAGTTGTTTCATCGTGTTGACGAAGCCGGTCGAGAAAACATGAATCTCGTCGATGTTGCCCGCGATGTACGCATCGAACAACGGTTTCAGCGGCCCGACCAGACGGTCGATGTGCGGCACGTCGCCAAGCTGCACGACGCTGGACACGATGGAAGCGCCCATGCGCGACAAAAAGCCCAGCCCCTTGTTGCCGATGGCCACATATTCAACGTCCAACCCTTGCGCTTTCCATGCCTTGTGCTGCTGCAACAACATCCGAAACAGATTGGTGTTCAAGCCGCCGCACAAGCCTTTGTCGGTGGAGATCACCACCGCGCCGATGCGCTTGACGGTTTCGCGCCGAATCAAAAACGGATGATGGTATTCGGTGCTGGCTTTTGCAACGTGCGAGGCGATGTAAAACATCCGTTCAAGATATGGCCTCGTTGCGCGCATGCGATCCTGCGCTTTGCGCATTTTCGACGCAGCCACCATTTCCATCGCCTTGGTGATCTTGCGCGTGTTTTGCACGCTTTTGATCTTGGTGCGTATCTCTTTCGAGCCTGCCATGTTGATTGCCCTAGTCCGTCGTTGCCGCGCGTTTAGTACGTGCCGGTTTTCTTGAAGTCTTCCATCGCCGCCGCCAACGCTTTTTCATCGTCGCCGGACAACTCTTTCTTGTCTTCAATGCGGTTCATCAATTCGCCGTACTTGCTCTTCATGAACTGGCGCATCGCGCTTTCAAAGAGCAGCGCCTTATCGACCGGCACATCGTCGAAGAAACCTTTTTCGACGGCAAACAGCGTCAACGCCATTTCAAAAACCTGCAACGGCTCGTACTGCGGCTGCTTCATCAGTTCCGTCACCATGCGACCGCGATCCAACTGCCGACGAGTGGCGTCGTCGAGATCAGAGGCGAATTGCGCAAACGCCGCCAGTTCGCGGTACTGCGCCAGCGCCAGCCGCACGCCGCCGCCCAACTTTTTGATCACTTTGGTTTGCGCCGCGCCGCCGACCCGCGACACCGAAATACCGGCGTTGATGGCGGGGCGGATACCGGCGTTGAAGAGATCGGTTTCCAAAAAGATTTGACCGTCGGTAATCGAGATCACGTTGGTCGGCACGAACGCGGTCACGTCGCCGGCCTGCGTTTCGATGATCGGCAGTGCCGTCAACGAGCCGGTCTTGCCTTTGACTTTGCCCTCAGTGAATTTCTCCACGTAATCGGGGTTGACGCGGGCGGCGCGCTCCAGCAAACGCGAGTGCAAATAGAACACGTCGCCCGGATACGCTTCGCGTCCCGGCGGCCGCCGCAACAGCAGCGACACTTGCCGATAAGCCCACGCTTGTTTGGTCAGATCGTCGTAAATAATCAGCGCATCCTGACCGCGATCGCGGAAGTATTCGCCCATCGTGCAGCCGGAGTAAGGCGCGATGTATTGCATCGCCGCCGAGTCGGACGCCGAAGCGGCCACCACGATGGTGTAATCCAGCGCGCCGTGTTCTTCCAGCTTGCGGATCACGCTCTTGATCGACGACGCTTTCTGACCGATCGCGACGTAAATACAGACCAGATTTTTGCCTTTTTGATTGATGATGGTGTCGATGGCCACGGCCGTCTTGCCGGTCTGGCGGTCGCCGATGATCAGCTCGCGCTGACCACGACCGATGGGCACCATCGAGTCAATCGACTTCAATCCGGTTTGCACTGGCTGCGACACCGATTGCCGCGCGATCACGCCGGGCGCAACCTTTTCGATCACGTCGGTCATCTTCGCATTGATCGGGCCTTTGCCGTCAATCGGCTGACCCAACGAATCGACGACGCGACCGATCAGTTCCGGTCCCACCGGCACTTCCAGAATGCGTCCCGTGCATTTGACGGTGTCGCCTTCGGAGATGTGTTCGTATTCGCCGAGCACCACCGAGCCCACCGAGTCGCGCTCGAGGTTCAACGCCAGACCGAAAGCGTTGCCGGGAAACTCCAGCATTTCGCCCTGCATGGCGTCCGACAATCCGTGAATGCGGCAGATGCCGTCGGTCACGGAAATTACGGTTCCCTGCGTCTTGATCTCGGCGCGAGTGTCGAGATTCTGGATTTTGTTTTTAATCAGTTCGCTGATTTCAGAAGGATTCAACTGCATGGTGTCCTCATCATGCCCCAAGGGCATCGCTTTGATTCAAAAAGTCAGGCATACAATTCGCGCGCCATCGCCGCCAATCGGCTCTGCACGGAAGCATCAATCACTGTGTCGCCAACCGTAATCCGCGTACCGCCGATCAACGCCGGGTTGACCGCAATCTGCGCGTTCACTTTTTTACCGGTGTGCCGCGCCAGCGCTTCGCGTATTTCGGTTTCCTGCGCCGCGTTGAGCGGCAACGCGGTTTCGATAGTCGCTTCGACCGTGTTTTCCGCGGCGTCTTTCAGTTGCAAAAACAGGGTTTCAATTTCCGCCATCACGTTGATCCGCCCCGCCTGCAACAACACTTCCACCAGCCGCCGACCACCAGCGTCCAATGCGTCGCCACACACGTCCTGAAACGTCTTCGCCTTGGCGGCAACTTCGATCTTCGGATCGTTGAGCAGCGCGCGCATTTTCGGCGCTTCACTCACGCCGCGCAGCAACGCCAGCGTTGCCAGCCACTGCGGCAGCTTCTTTTCCTCAGCCGCCAGCGCAAACACCGCTTCGGCGTAGGGACGGGCAACGGTCAGTCGTTCAGCCATGGTCTTACAGTTCCTGTTTCAGCGCCGACAGCAAATCGGCGTGCGCTTTCGCATCCACTTCGCGCTGCAAAATTTTCGACGCGCCGGCGATGGCCAAGTCCGCCACCTGATGGCGCAACGCTTCGCGCGCGCGGGTGACTTCCTGACCGACATCGGCACGCGCCGCCACCAGAATACGCTCGGCTTCGTCGCGCGCGCTGGCCTTGGCTTGATCGAGCATTTCGACCTTCAACCGCTCGCCCTGCGCGATGATCTCAGCCGCTTTTTCCTTGGCTTCGCGCAACAGATCGGCGGAACGCTTGGCAGCCAACTCCAGATCGTGCTTGCCACGGTCGGCGGCAGCCAGACCGTCGGCAATCTGCTTCTTGCGTGCATCCAGCGCGTTGACGACAGGCGGCCAGATGAACTTCATGCAGAACCAGACGAACAGGACGAACATGATCAACTGGCCGAGTAGGGTCGCATTGATATTCATGCAAATACCTTTTTCAGTTCGTTAAAAACGATGATTCGCCCGAATTACGTCTTCACAAACATGACGAACAAGCCGAAGGCGACGGCGATCATCGGCACCGCGTCAACCAGGCCCATCACAATGAAGAACTGGACGCGCAGCATCGGGATCAATTCCGGCTGGCGCGCCGCGCCTTCCAGAAAACGGCCGCCGAGAATGCCGATACCGACAGCCGCGCCCAAGGCGCCCAAACCTAACATCAGCGCGCTGGCGATGTAGAGCAGAGAGGTTGCAAGTTCCATCTTTCGAGTCTCCTGTTAAAAAATCAAAACCATTCGGGTCAGTGGTGTTCCTGATGCGCCATGTCGAGATAGACGATGGTCAGCGTCATGAAAATAAACGCTTGCAGCGTGATAATCAGAATATGGAAGATGGCCCAAGGCAGGGACAGCACCCATTGCAAATAAAACGGCAGCAGCGCAATCAGGATGAAGACCATTTCGCCCGCGTACATGTTGCCGAACAACCGCAGCGCCAGCGAAACAGGCTTGGTAATCAAATTGATAAGCTCAAGAATGAGGTTGACCGGCCGCAGCAGAATGAATTTCCCGAACGGTTGCAGCGTTAGTTCGCCGAAGAAACCGCCGGCGCCCTTGATCTTGAAGCTGTAGAAAAGCACGAGAATGAAAACGCCGAGCGCCATCCCGATGGTCGCGTTCACGTCGGTGGTCGGTACCGCCTTGAAGTGGTTGAGGTTCATCCACTGCGCGACGCTCGGAATCCAGTCAATCGGAATCAGATCCATCCCGTTCATCAGGAAAATCCAGACGAAAATCGTCATCGCCAACGGCGCAACCAGATCGTTACGGGCGGCAAAAGAACCGCGCACGCTGCCGTCGATGAACTCAACAACCCATTCGACAAAATTCTGCGCGCCGCTGGGAACGCCCGCCGTGGCCTTCCTCGCCACGCGGTGGAACAAAAAGAGGAACAGCGCACCCAGCACCAGCGAAACGCCGATCGTATCCACATTGAGCGCCCAGAACCCCAAGCCCTGCGCTTCTTCCGGAGTGTGCGCGCAATGAAAACCGCCGTCGCCTATCCCGCAGGTCAAATTCTGCAAGTGATGCTTGATGTACTCTGTCGAAGTCAACGCTTCCGTCGTCATTTTACGTTCTCAACTTTCACCCAGATCGGAGCCGCCAGCCAAACCGCCTGCCCCCCAAAAAATCCGGCCAGCATCCAAAGCGGCGCAAGCTCCAGCAACTTGAATCCCACTACCAGCATTCCCGCCGCCCACAAAAACCGCTGAAAGGCCGTCACATACGCTTGGCTCACATGCCACTGCGGACTGGCCTTTTTGAGACGGCGTCCCTGCTCAAACCGCCAGGCAAGATACGCCGCACTTGCCAAGACAATACCACCGCCAAAGACAAACGACCCCGCCGCCAGCCCGGACACCGCGAAAAACGCGATGGCTGCGCCCACTACCGTGACCACGCCCTGCAAACCGATCAACCGGCGGTACTCAGCACGCACGTCACACTCCGAACCCGTCGCTACCTGACAATCGACTCAACGACGCGAGACGAGAAAGGGGGCGGAAAGAAAATTTTGATTCGTGAAAAGCAAGCATGGCGTGTCGTACCGTAAATCCTGAGCAGTGCGTCCTTATGTCTATCGCTAATTGTTTTGCTGTCGGCGTCAAAAACCCACCGCGCCCGTCTTTTCCGACCGGCGCACTCAAATATTCGCGGAATTGTAAGGGCTTTTGGAGTGCCCCGCAACCCGTTTAGCGGTATTACGACAAAGAAAATGCGAAGAAAATGCGTTTCGGCTGACGCGATGCTGTTGAAATGCGGCGAATAAACGCCGCTCTTTGCGCCTCGCATAAAAACCCGCCTCGAATGCGAATGCCAAACTATGCCAATAGCGCAAAAACGATGATATGCTGATAAGGAAACGGAGAAACCGAAATGTCCGGCACTTTCGACCCCAACGAGCCGTTTGAAACACCCGCGCAACCCGGCGTGACGTGCTGGCGCGAAAAAGAATTCTTGGTCATGCGACAGGACGTTGCTTTTCCGAAGCATTGCTGCCCCAAGTGCGGCAAACCGGTTTCTTCTCCTCCGCGCTCCTACAATTTGTACTGGCATCCTCGTCGCTGGATTGGTGTGATTGGAAAGGGGATGCTTTTTCTTTCTTTTGCGCCTACTTTGTTAATGCTGCTTTTTTGGAAATGGCCGCCGCCGTCATTTTTGCTTTTTTCTACGATGGCGGTGACCGTCGCTTTTATATTCGCTCAATTTGCCACCAATAAATTTTTCGCGCACTGCTTCAAAACGCGCATTTTGTTTTGCGCTTACCACCAGCGACTCAGACAAATTTATGCCTTACTGCTTCGCGGTCTTCCGTTTCTTCTGTTAACCCTCATGTGGATAATTTTCGTGTTTCTGTCGGGGCTGTCATGGGGGATTCCCGTTTTATTAGGTATCGGATGGGTCTTTGCTTTCCTTCCAGATTTCTTTCCCGCGTTTTCCATCAAGAAAATCGACAAAGATTTTGTTTGGATCAAGGGCGGCGGCGAAGCGTTTTTGGCTTCCTTGCCTTCGTCGCCAACAACACCAATCGGCGACAGTGCGGCGGATGCGCCGCTTTCTACACGCTAAAAGTCTCTTCGACCAGCTCGGAGCAAACGGGGTTTTATCGGAGCGCTTCGCGAAGTGCCCCGACGTGGAAACTCCTTTATGGATGCGCCAGCTCCCGCGCGTTCGGAATCAAATCTCGATACACCGCTTCCGGCACCGGCGTTTGCCAATGCCCCGTGATCTTCGCCGCGCCGATGATGCCGCCGACCACGACGACGAGCAACAGCGTCAACACCGCGCCCGACAGCGCGCGTTTGCGCCAGCGGCGACTGATGCCGGAATCGTCGCCGTTGGCTGCCGTTTTTTTATCCGGCGGCAGTGAAAACTGCAACGCATCTTTGGCCGGGCACACCGCCACACACGACAAGCACGCCGTACATTCGGCGGAACGCATCTGCAATTTCTTGTCCACCGGCAACTGCGATGGACAGGCTTTCGCGCATTTGGTGCAATCGATGCACGCTTCAGCGTCGCGCCGAATCTTGAACGGCGACAGCAGCGAGATCAGCCCCACCAGCGCGCCATACGGGCACAGATAACGACACCACAGGTTTTTGATGAAGACGCTGCCGATGACGAGCACGATGAGCGTGATCAACACGATGTTGCTGATGTGCCGGAAGAAATCGAGCATTTTCACATCGACGATCAGCCCGTAAGAAGAAGTCATGAACGATTCGATCGTGTCCGCCGAGCTGATCGCCACAATCCACACAAAGAACGCCAGCAAAACATATTTAAGCGCACGCAGCGGAATATCGAGCCAGCGCGGTAGCGTGACGTTACGGCCCAAAACTTTTTGCCCCAACCGCCACAACGCTTCCGACAAGCTGCCGACGGGGCACAACCACGAGCAAAACGATTTTTTGAACAGCAGGCTAACCAACAGAAACGCTACCAGCAAAAACATCGCCGCCACGTGAATTGGCGGAATGTTGAGCGTCATCAGCGTGTATTTGAGGTTCATCAATCCGGCGATGGGCAACCATCCTTCGACACCTGGCGGCCGTGTCACTTTGAGCGAAGCGCCGCCGGTTTCGTAATAACGCACCCAGAGATAAAACTGTACGCACAGATAAACATTCAACAGGACGAACACGGTTTGCACCGCGTGCCGCCAGCTTCGGCCGTTGCGCCGGTCAAGCCAAGACATGCGCCCGCGTACCATGCCGGGACGGCGGATCAGGATTTTTTTGGCGCGCGCCGCGGCAGCTTCATCTTCCTCGTCGTTGCCGCCGCCGTTGCTACTACCAATCAGCGCGGCTTTTTTTATTTCAGCCTCCTCCTCTTCCTGCGTTTTTGTTTCCTGCATTTTCGTTTCCTGCATTTTCGTTTCTTGCACGTCAGTCATTTTTGCCCGCTTCGATTAGCCGCCCCGCCGCGCAATGTAGCACAAAACAAATCTTTTCGATGTAACTTTATTAAGAGTGTTTGATTCAAGAAGCGGCCCCTCTGGAAAGAGGCGCCTCTTCGCCTCGAATCAATGGTTACAAATATGTCCTTCGTCGGTGGTGAACCCTTCGCCGCGGTCGATGAACTTGCCGCGCGCGTCGAGAAAGTCGATCAGTTCGTCGGCGGTCATGTTATCGCTCGAACAGGTGTGAAACCGTGCGCCGGTTCCGAATTTTTGATGTATCGCCACGACCAAACTGTCGCGCGTCCATGTTTTACCCGACGCGGCCATCATTTTCATAACCTCATGGCCGTGCACCGATGCTGCATTGTTTTCCATCTTGTTTCGTTCCTTATGTGTGAGTTGTTACCGCAGTTTTTCCAGAATCCCGTCCAGAGTGTCGAGATTTGAATAGTGAATTACTACCTTGCCCGCGCCTTTTTTGCCGGTTTCTATCTGCACTTTCGCGCCGAGGTGTTCCGACAATTCGGTTTCGAGCCGCGCCGTATCCGCATCGTGCGCCGCGACTTTTTTCTTCACCGGCGGATGTTGCATCGCATGCACCAGTCGTTCGGCTTCGCGCACGCTCAAGCCTTTTTCGACGATGCGCGCCGCTGCCATCGCTTGCTGTCCGTTCGACAAAGCCAGCAACGCCCGCGCGTGCCCCATTTCCAACGCGCCGTCGTTCAAATGTTTTTGCACCGGCTCTGACAATTGCAGCAAGCGCAACAAATTGGTCACGGCGCTGCGCGAGCGACCGACCGCTTTGGCGGCATCTTCATGGGTCAGCGAAAATTCGCCGATCAATCGTTGCAAACCTTGCGCTTCTTCGAGCGGATTCAGATTTTCGCGCTGAATGTTTTCGATCAGCGCCCACGCCAGCGCGGTTTGATCGGGAATCGTTTTGACCAGCACCGGCACGTCTTTCAGTCCGGCGCGCTGCGCTGCGCGCCACCGCCGCTCACCGGCGATGATCTCGTAGCGATTGTCGCTGCTTTTGCCAGAAAGGGCGCGCACCAGAATCGGCTGCATCAAGCCCTGTTCACGAATCGACTCGGCCAGTTCGTTGAGCGAGGCCTCGTCCATCTTGGTGCGCGGCTGGTATTTGCCCGGCTGCAAGCGCGTGATCACCACCGTTTGCAATTCCGACGCCGTGGCGTCTGCGGTCTCGTCGCCGGACGGAATCAGCGAATCCAGCCCGCGGCCAAGTCCTTTGAGTCGTGTCATGGTTGTTTGTTCCTTCCAGTCATCACCGACAGAGCTATGCCGACGCGGCTTTTGGCGTTGCGGTTTGCCCCGGCGTTTGTCCTGCCGCTGCTTCGATTCTCCGCAACATTTCTCCGGCCAACGCCAGATATGCCTGCGCGCCTTTCGAGGCCGGATCGAGTTTGATCGCGGGCAAGCCGTGCGACGGCGCTTCCGCCAAACGCACGTTGCGCGGCACGATCGTCCGATAAAGTTTGTCGCCGAAATGCTTCGCCAACTCGGTCGCGACATTCTGCGCCAGCATATTGCGCGGGTCGTACATCGTACGCAACAGACCTTCGATTTCCAGCTTCGGATTGAGGTGGGCGCGCACTTTTTTCAACGTTTGAATGAGATCGGACAAACCTTCCAGCGCGTAGTACTCGCACTGCATCGGAATCAACACCGAATCCGCCGCGCACAACCCGTTCAAGGTCAGCAGCGACAACGACGGCGGGCAATCGAGCAGCACAAAATCGTATTCTTCGACCACTTCCGAAATCGCCGCTTTCATCTGCGACAACGCATCGACCAGCGCGCCCTTTAGCCGCATCTCGCGATCCGGCAAATCCACCAACTCGATCTCGGCGCCGGCCAGATCGCGGTTGGAGGGAACGATATCGAAGCCGCCGGTCGGCGACGGCTTGCGCACGTCAGCGATTTTCTTCTCGCCGAGCAACACCTGATATACCGTATCGGTCAACTGCCGCTTGTCGAGCCCGGCGCCGGTCGTCGCATTGCCTTGCGGATCGAGGTCGATCAGCAACACCCGCTGCTTCATCGCGTGCAAACTGGCGGCGAGGTTGACCGCCGTCGTGGTTTTGCCGACGCCCCCCTTCTGGTTGGCGATAGCGATGATGCGAGGAAAATCAAAAGCCATGCACATGCTCCAACAAAATCAAATGGCGGCGAGCGTCCAGACCGGGCACCGTCAGCACTTCGACCGCGCGAACCGCAACCTCCGCAGGCAACGCCGCGATCTCCGCTTCCGGCACCGCACCCTTCATCGCCGCCCAAACCCCGTTTGCCGTCAACAGATGACGACTGCCCTCGACGAAAGTGGCCAAATCCGAAAACGCGCGGGAAACGGCCAGATCATAACGCATCGGCGGCTCCAGCGCCTCAACCCGCAGCGATTCGACCCGCGCCGCCAGCGCCTGCGCGTTGGAAATCCGCAATTCCGCGATCACTTGCTGAACAAACGCCATTTTTTTCTGTACCGCATCCACCATCGTGACCCGCCATGTCGGCCGCGCCAGCGCCAGCATCAGCCCGGGAACCCCGCCGCCGGAACCGACATCGAGCACCCGCGCCGTCGGCAAAGCCTCCTTTTCAAAGGAGCGGGCGGCAACGCCGCCGGAGGGGGGCTTCCCCATCTCCCCCAGCACCCGATCCAGCGCCGGAACAATTGCCAGCGCGTCGAGCACATGATGCGTCAACATCTGACCGGGATCGCGGATCGCCGTCAGATTGTACGTCCGGTTCCACTTTTGCAGCAGCGCCAGATAGGCGAGCGCCTTCTCGGCAAAATCGTCCGGCAAAGAGACGCCGAGCGCGTCAAGTTGTTGATTTAACGAAGCCATGCTCTCAATACCCGGCTTCTTTTTGGTGTCGCTCGGCGCGCCGCTCACACCCAAACTCCGGCAAAGACGCCAAAAATTTCTCGCCGCAGCCTTTAATGTAAACGTATTCTTTGTTCATCTTTTCTGCGGAAAAGTTTGCGCGCTGCGATGATGATCGCCAAATCAAAAACCCCAAAAACAGCCAAGAAAAGAACACTAAAAGCTTGTAGGAATAATATTGCCCGACGAAGCTCAACCCGATAAACAAAACTCCGCCTACGATGGCCGCCATTTTGGAGGTGTTTCGCCATTGATGGTTAACGCAAAGCGGAACGAAAATCGTCAAAGGGCGCCAGACAATCTGCTTGATCACCGCCCACACTCCCAAAGTCACCATCAAGACAACAAACAAAGCTCCGCTTTTGATCAAGAGGTCGGGAGAGATCAGAAAAAGCAAGACGAGCGAAAGCAAAAAAACGATTAGCCAAAGCAAGTCAAACCAGCGCGGATTCCAGGACAAATAGTAGCGCCGCACGGGGTCTGTGGCCAATTCGCCGCATTTGGCGCAACAATGCGTGGGAAAAGCCGTGTTTCGCCGCAGCACCAGAAATTCTCCGTCGCGCCAGCCGCTGGTTTCGACGGGGGTACTGTGTACGGCTTCATCCTCGGGCGAGGTTTCGGGGTTGGTTATTTCTGACATTTGTGCTTTCTCCGCTTCATTCTCGTCGGGTCACCCGCCTGTGTACACGGCAACCGTCTCACCCCCGCAGCCTTTTCAAATAAACCAGCAACAGCGAAATCGCCGCTGGCGTTACTCCGGAAATGCGCGACGCTTGGCCGACGGTTTCCGGTTTGTGTTTGTTGAGTTTCTGGCAAACTTCGCTCGACAGCCCGCGCACGTCGCGGTAATCGAGATCGGCAGGCAAGCGCGCGTCTTCCTGCGCTTGGGCGCGGCGGATTTCTTCTTGCTGCCGCGCGATGTAGCCTTCGTATTTGATACTGATTTCGACTTGTTCGGCGACATCGGCGGGAACGGGCGACGTTGCTGTCGCCCCTTGCTCCTCCCACCAGGACATCAGCGCGGCATGAGTAATACCCGGACGCCGCAATAGGTCAGTAAGCGCATACTCTCGCTCCAAAGCCTTTCCAAAGAGCTTTTCTGTTTCGAGCCGGGTGATGGTTTTAGGGTTGATCCATGTCGATTTGAGCCGCTCCAGTTCCGCCGCCACCGCGTCGCGCTTGCGGGAAAACGTTTCCCAGCGCGCATCGCCGACCACCCCCAGTTTCCGCCCCTGCTCGGTCAAGCGCATGTCGGCGTTGTCCTCACGCAGTTGCAGCCGGTATTCGGCGCGTGAGGTGAACATCCGGTATGGCTCGGTGACGCCTCGTGTGATCAAATCGTCGATCATCACGCCCAGATAGCCCACGTCGCGCGACGGGCACCATCCGTCCTGGCCGCGCACCTTGAGCACCGCGTTGATTCCCGCCAGCAGCCCCAGTGCCGCCGCTTCCTCGTAGCCGGTCGTTCCGTTGATCTGACCGGCCAAGAAAAGCCCCGGCAGCGCCTTGAGTTCCAGCGAGGATTTCAGCGCCCGCGGATCAACATAATCGTATTCGATGGCGTAACCGGGACGAAGAATGTGCGCACGCTCGCATCCTTGGATCGAGCGCACCAACGCTAACTGGATGTCGAACGGCAGCGAGGTGGAAATCCCGTTCGGATAGATTTCGTGAGTGTGCAGCCCTTCCGGCTCCAGAAAAATCTGGTGGCTGTCGCGGTGTGCGAACCTCACCACCTTGTCCTCGATCGACGGACAATAACGCGGCCCGGTGCTGGTGATCACGCCCGAGTAAAGCGGCGAGCGATCCAGCCCGCCGCGGATGATCTCGTGGGTTTGCACATTGGTATGGGTAATCCAGCACGGCAGTTGTGGCGGGTGCATCGCACGGTCGCCGAGAAACGAGAACACCGGAATCGGAGTATCACCCGGCTGTTCGCGAAGCACTGAAAAATCTATGGTGCGGGCGTCGAGCCGTGGCGGCGTTCCGGTTTTGAGCCGCCCGACCGGCAATGCCAACTCCCGCAAATGCTCGGCCAGCCGCTTGGCCGCTGGATCACCTGCCCGCCCCGCCTCATAATGGGACAAGCCAACGTGCGCCAGCCCGGCGAGAAAAGTTCCCGTCGCCAGCACCACGGCGTCCGCCTCGAAAACGACGCCCACTTGCGTTACCACGCCGCCTACTTTGCCGTTTTCAACGACCAGATCGTCCGCCGCCTGTGCGAACAGCCACAAATTGGGCTGATTTTCGAGCCTCTTCCGAATCGCCGCACGGTACAACACGCGGTCGATCTGCGCTCTGGTAGCACGCACTGCCGGTCCTTTGCTGGCATTCAGCAGCCGGAACTGGATGCCTGCCTCATCCGCCGCCAGCGCCATCGCGCCGTCGAGTGCGTCCACTTCTTTGACCAGATGTCCCTTGCCGATGCCTCCGATAGACGGATTGCACGACATTTGCCCCAGCGTTTCAAAATTGTGCGTCAGTAGCAGCGTTTTTGCGCCCATGCGCGCCGCCGCCAGCGCTGCTTCTGTACCGGCATGACCACCGCCGACGACAACCACCTCGAATTTTTCAGGATATTTCATTTCAAGCCACTCAAAATGTTTCACGTGGAACGTTTGGACAAGCTGAACAACTTGCCGGATTGATTGTTTCACGTGAAACCGAAATTTCTCTCACTTCTTAAACCCTTTCTGTTATTCTTTCTCGAACGTTGATCGACGGGCGTTGTTTCATGTGAAACATTATCGCTTTCTTTTTCCTTTTTTTTCTGCCTTAACCCTTTATTTAGGTTGCGTTTTCCAGTGATTCGCTCTGACGCCGCCCGATTGCCCATCATTGATGCGTTCAAGGCGATTGCCTGCGTGCTGATCGTCTTGCATCATTTGGCGTTCTACGGCCCGATGTCGGATGTGGCTTATCCGCTGGCGCCGGATGTTTTCATCGGGTTGGCTCGCTACGCCAGAATGGCGGTGCAGATTTTTTTCGTGATTGCTGGTTTTTTGGCAGCAAAACACTTTTTCATCGGACCGACAGAATCCTTCTCTTTCTGGAAAGCCGTTGGCCGGCGATACGTTCGCTTAATTGGGCCTTATTCTGCCGCGCTGATCGCGGCCATTGTCGCTTCGGCTATTGCGCGACTTTTCATGGATCATGAGTCCATTCCGGCACCGCCGACGCTTTCTCAGTTTTTTGTCCACCTTCTTCTTCTGCAAAGTATCTTGGGCGTTGATGCGCTTTCCGCTGGGGTTTGGTACATTGCCATTGATTTTCAATTGTTTATCAGCACCCTTTTCATTTCTTTCCTTTGCTGGAAGCTGATTAAAAATCCTTTTTCGCGCCTTGTAATCAACTACGTACTTTTGATCGGGCTTGGGTTAGCGTCGTTCTTTTATTTCAATCTCAACGAAAAATGGGATTGTTATTTTCTTTACTTTGCCGGATATTATGTTTTAGGTATCATCACTTACCAGCTCGTTTCAACAGCAAAATCACCTTCTCAAACCCTCGCCGGAATTTTAGGATTGATTTTTGTTATCGTTATTGCGCTGGAAATTGATTTTAGGGAAAGACTGATCGTTGCACTTGCTACTTCATTATTTTTCATAATCTTCTTTCATATCAATAAGTTACGCAGTTATCCTCACAACCGTTCGCTGCTTTATCTTGGGCGAATTTCTTACTCCGTTTTTTTGATTCACTTTCCCGTTTGTCTGGTCATTAACGCGCTTTTTTATTACTGGTCGCCTGATAACCCCTGGATCAATCTCCTTGGTCTTTTCATTGCGTTCGGTTGCAGTCTGATTTGCGGTGCATTATTCTTCCGCTACGTCGAAAAAAACCTTGCACAGAGAAAGCTTCTTCTTAGCGGTCGCGCGAATCAATATCTTTAACAGTAAATCATTCAACACACGTTTTTGAACGATCCGCACTGATTTCAAAGTATAATCTGTGGATGACGCGCTTTTTTTTCGTTGAACGAAAATCATCCTGAAACCATTGACAAGACTTCTCTTGTTTATCCACAAGGTTTTGATGGTTTAACAGACTGTTTTTTCAAGAAGAAAATAGGTTATCCTTGAAAAAACGTCTCCTTATTATCTATTACTATTTTTATCAATGAAACTAGATAAGATTGCAAGAGACGAACTCCTGAAACCTCTTTCATCGGTTTCAGGAATCGTTGAGCGTAAACATACGCTGCCCATCCTGTCCAACGTGTTGTTGGAACAAAAGGAACAACGCTTGTGGATGACGGCCATGGATATGGAGTTACAGATATCGGCGTATTGCGAAGTGCCGGAAGCTCCACCGCAAGCCATTACCGTTTCGGCACGCAAGCTGCAAGACCTTCTGCGTGCTTTACCCGATGATGTGGATGTTTCGCTGGAAACGCAGAGCAACAAAATGCAGATCAAAGCGGGACGCTCACGCTTTCATCTGCAAACCCTGCCGGCAGCGGATTATCCAAGACTGACGCAAGGTGAAACGCAGCAAGCCAGCATTACCTTGTCGCAAAAAGCGTTGAGAACGCTGTTACGGCAAGTCGAATTTGCAATGGCGCAGCAAGACATCCGGTACTACTTGAACGGGATGTTGTGGGTAATCGATCAAAGCGCCGTTCAACTGGTGGCTACCGATGGCCATCGTCTGGCGTGGGCCAGCTTGCCGGTGACAGGTGTTTTCACGCATCAGGAAGTAATTATGCCGCGCAAGACGGTGATGGAATTAGGCAAGTTGCTGGCTGATGATGATTCGCCGGTAACGCTGGATATTCTGTCCAACCAAGTGCGAATCCATTTCGGTTCGACGGAAATTATTTCCAAGGTGATTGACGGAAAATTCCCGGACTACAACCGTGTGATTCCGGTCGGTTACACGCGGCATGTCGAAGTTTCTCGCTTGACGTTGTTGGCAGCGCTGCAACGCGCAGCGATTTTATCGAACGAAAAAGTGCGCGGTGTTCACTTCAATCTGGTGAAAGACGAAATCAGAATCATTTGCAGCAACAATGAACAAGAAGAAGCCGAAGAGCATCTTGAAATTCAATACAGCGGCGATGAGTTGAGTATCGGTTTCAATATCACTTATTTGTTGGATGTGCTGCAACGATTGACGAGCGAAAAAGTTTTGTTATCGTTTGGCGGCGCTGGCGACAGTGCATTGCTGACAGTGCCCGAGCAGTTCGATTACAAATACGTTGTGATGCCGATGAGGCTTTGAGCGAGAATCGAATATAGAACGAAAGAAAGGTAAAAGATTCGTTTGCTTTTACCTTTCTTGTTTTTGAGAATGATTTTAATCAAGTTTCAAGAAAGAAGTTGCACAGGATGAATGTTCCTCCCAAACCGGTAAAAGATTACGATTCAAGCAGTATTCGGGTATTGAAAGGACTGGAAGCGGTTCGCAAACGCCCCGGTATGTACATTGGCGACACGTCCGATGGAACCGGCTTGCATCACATGGTTTTTGAAGTGCTCGACAATGCGATTGACGAAGCATTGGCTGGGTACTGCGACGACATCAAAGTCATCATCCACAGCGATAACTCCATTTCCGTGATCGACAACGGGCGCGGCATTCCGACTGACATCAAAGAAGATGATGAGGAAAAACGCTCGGCGGCGGAAATCGTGATGACCGAATTGCACGCCGGCGGAAAATTCGATCAGAACAGTTATAAAGTTTCCGGCGGCTTGCATGGTGTCGGTGTTTCCGTTGTCAACGCTTTGTCCGATTGGTTGAGGTTGCGAATCTGGCGCGATGGCAAAACGCATCAGATCGAATTTCGCGGCGGCGTGGCAGTGGCGCCGCTGGCGGTGATCGGAAAAACCGATCAGCGCGGCACCGAAGTTCACTTCATGGCGTCGCCTGCGACTTTCGGCAACATTGAATACCATTATGAAATTCTGGCGCGGCGTTTGCGCGAACTTTCATTTTTGAATAACGGCGTCAAAATCGAACTCGTGGACGAGCGCGACGGCAAGCACGAAAACTTCGCGTTCTCCGGCGGCGTACAAGGTTTCGTCAATTACATGAACCGCGCCAAAACGGTGTTGCATCCTCATACCTTTTTTGCCGTGAACGAAAAAGAAGGCATCACGGTGGAAGTGGCGATGCAGTGGAACGATTCTTATGGTGAGAGCGTTCTGTGTTTTACCAACAACATTCCGCAGCGCGACGGCGGCACACACTTGACCGGATTGCGGCAAGCGATGACGCGAACGTTGAATAACTACATCGAAAAAGAAGAAATCTCCAAAAAGGCGAAAGTTGAAACCACCGGCGACGACATGCGCGAAGGGTTGACTTGCGTGTTGTCGATTAAAGTGCCGGAGCCGAAATTTTCATCGCAAACCAAAGACAAACTGGTGTCGTCCGAAGTGCAACCGGTCGTTCAGGAAATCGTCGCCGACAAGCTGGCGGATTTTTTGCTCGAATATCCGAACGACGCCAAAACGATTTGCACCAAGATCGTCGATGCGGCGCGCGCGCGCGAAGCGGCGCGCAAAGCGCGCGAACTGACGCGACGCAAAGGCGTTCTCGACAACATGGGACTACCGGGAAAACTGGCCGATTGTCAGGAGCGCGATCCGTCGTTGTGCGAGTTGTATCTCGTCGAGGGCGATTCGGCAGGCGGCTCGGCCAAGCAAGGGCGCGACCGGAAGTTTCAAGCAATCCTGCCGCTGCGCGGAAAAATCTTGAACGTCGAGCGCGCGCGCTTCGACAAAATCATCAGCACGCAAGAAATCGTCACGCTGATCACGGCGCTGGGAACCGGATTCGGCAAGGATGAATACAACCCGGAAAAACTGCGCTACCACCGAATCATCATCATGACCGACGCCGACGTTGACGGCTCGCACATCCGCACTCTGTTGCTGACGTTTTTCTATCGGCAAATGCCGGAACTGGTTGAGCGCGGCCATATCTACATCGCGCAGCCGCCGCTGTTCAAGCTGAAGCAAGGCCGCGAAGAAATGTATTTGAAGGACGAGCACGAGCTCAAACAACATTTGCTGAAAATCGCGTTGAAGAACACTGTGTTTACGCCCGCCGCCAACCGTCCTGCTTTCAGCGAAGACGCGCTGAACACGTTGGCGCGCGAATATCTGATGGCGGAAACGGTGGTAGAGCGCTCGGCGCGACTGGTGGATGAAGGCGTGTTGCGGGCGATGCTCGAAGGTGTGCAAGTCGATCTCAACAGCGAAGATGCCGCCAACGCCAGCGTCCAAAGATTGCGCGACAAACTCGATAACCACACGGTCACGATTGAAGCGCGGCACGAAAAAGAACACGATGCCTGGCAATTGGTGATCGAGCGGATGCAGCACGGGGCGCTGAACGTCACCGTACTGACACGGGAGTTTCTGCAACGCGCCGACAGCGCCATGATCGCGCGCGTTTCAAAAATGCTGGAGGGGCTGATCGGCGACGGCGCCAGCGTCAAACGCGGCGACAAACAGAAAGCGATTCGCTCGTTTGGTGAAGCCATGACGTGGTTGCTCGAAGAAGCGCGCGCTTCGGCCAACATCCAGCGCTACAAAGGCCTCGGCGAAATGAACCCCGAACAACTGTGGGAAACCACAATGGACCCCGAAGTTCGCCGCTTGCTGCGTGTTCAAATCGAAGACGCCGTCAGCGCCGACGAAGTTTTCACCACGCTGATGGGCGAGAACGTCGAGCCGAGGCGGGCATTTATCGAAGTCAACGCGTTGGGTGTGCGGAACCTCGATATTTAAGGCGGGGTGAAACCCGCCCCGAAGCCTCTAAAACACCGTTTGGGCTGGGCGTGCCCAAGCCCACAAGAATGCGCCATTCACCCTTCAACAAGCTCAGGGCGAACGAAACCAAACATCCATCCTCTGGCGAGGATTTGAAAAAGGGCGCTTCACGAAGCGCCCCGACGAACTCCTGTCCTGTAAACCCCGACAGCTATCGCTCAATAGACGAGCGCCACCGTATAACCGTTGCGCGGCAAACTGGAGCGCAGCAGCAAGCGCAACGCGAGGTCACTGGAGGCGGGGAAGCCGGCGGCGGCATCGACCGACGGCTGCAAATAATTTTCCGGCGCAAACAGCAGGCGCGCGCTCATTTGATTGTGCGCATCGGTCAACACGAGCGACAGGCGAGGGTAAGCCACCGGTCGGTCGCTGTTGTTGTGCAGGGTGACGGACAGAAGAAGTTGTTGGGCGTCTTGCGGGTCGTATTGCAACTCGGAGGAGGGAATGGACAGCGCATCGAGGTTTTGCGGCGGATGAATTTCGCAATGGAGCCAGCGACACCCCGCCGATAACGCCGGTTTCAGCGCCGGAACCGTGCTGGCCAATTCATCGTGCAGCGAAAAGGTGGCTTGCGCCAGCAGCAACACCGTCAGGCACGGCAGGGAAACCAGATAAAACAGCGGGCGGCACCAGGAAGGCAAGTGCAGCCGTTGCCAAACGGACGGCTTCTCGGAGGGTTCAAGCACCAGCGCCATCGGCGAAGGCTTGCTCTTGCGGGATTTTTTCCGGGGGAGCGACGGCTCCTCAGCATCTTCCGCGATGGTAGCGCTGGCAGCGACGGGCAGCGGCATCGGTATTTCTCGCGGCGGCACCGGTCGCGCGGCTTCACGGCCGCTCTCGCGGGTGATCACGCGCAACGAGATCGACGAGTGATCGTTGGTTTGGGTTTCCGGCAGCAGGGGACGAACCGACTTTCCCGTATCCGCCGGGATGGCGGTGAACAAACCCTCCGGCGCCGAAACCGAGTCGCGCAGCGTCATGGTTTCGTGCTGCATGGGCGTCATGCCCGGGCCGGGAAGGCGCTCGCCCTTGAAATTCACCAGCGCCGCGAAGGCGTTGAACACCGTCCGGCAGTTGCCGCAGCGCGCTCGTCCCTCACGCAACGCCAGTTGTTGCGATGTGATGCGAAACGTCGTACGACATTGCGGGCAGCGGGTGAAATGAATGGTAGGCGTCGGCACGGTTGAAAGAAAAAGACGAAACAAAGGGAAAGTACACCATATTTCATCTTTTTACCACGGTCAGGGCGCTTCCGGCGACAAATCGTCGCGACTGAGGGCGTCAATGAGGGTTAACCACTCGGTTTCCAACGCGTCCTGCTGCTTCTGGATGTCGCGTTGCCGCGCCAGCGCCGTGGCCAGCCGCGCCTTGGCGTCGTCGCGGTAGGCGTCCGGCGAAGCCAGCCAGAGTTCCAGCGCGGCGCGCTCGGCGGTGAGGGTTTCCAGCATTTTTTCGATGTCGTTCTGGCGTTTGACGAGCGGGGCGCGGCGCTGCCGCGCTTCGGCGGCGAGGCGTTTTTGGGTTTTGCGGTCGGCGGAGGGCAGCGGTTCGGCGAGGGCGGCGGTTTCTTCGTCGGTTTGGCGCAAGTGATCGAGCACAAACCGGCGGTAATCGTCGAGATCACCGTCAAACGGGACAATGCGATTTTGGTGGACCAGCCAGAACTCATCGACGGTGGCCGACAGCAGATGGCGGTCGTGCGCGACGACGATCAGCGCGCCGTTGTACGCTTGCAACGCTTCGGTCAACGCTTCGCGCATGTCGATGTCGAGGTGGTTGGTCGGCTCGTCGAGAATCAGCAGTTGCGGCCGCGCGTAAACGATCAGCGCCAACGCCAGCCGCGCCCGCTCGCCGCCGGAAAACGAAGTGATCGCTTGCGTCGCCTGTTCGCCATGAAACGCAAAACCGCCCAGAAAATCACGCAGGGCTTGTTCGCGGGCGTCGGGATCGAGGCGTTGCAGGTGCAGCAGTGCCGAGGCATTCGGGTCGAGGGTGTCGAGCTGGTGTTGCGCGAAGTAACCGATGCGCAGATCGCGCGCGGTGTGACGGGTGCCGCGCAAGAGCGGCAGAACGCCGGTCATCGATTTGATGAGCGTGGACTTGCCGGCGCCGTTGGGGCCGAGAAGCCCCAACCGCGTCTCTGAGAGAATGCCGCATTCGACGCCCGGCAGCACCGGCGCGTCGGCGCGGTAGCCGAGGTTGGCGTTTTCCAGCCGCAACAGTTGACGGGCGCGTGAATCGCTCGCCGGAAAACTGAAGGAGAACGGGCTGTCAACGTGCGCCGCCGAAATGCGCGTCATTCGTTCCAATTGTCGCAACCGGCTTTGCGCTTGCTTCGCCTTGGTGGCTTTGGCGCGGAAGCGGTCGATAAAACTTTGCAGATGCGCGATGGTGCGCTGCTGCTTCTCGAAACTCGCTTGCTGATTGGCGAGCGCTGCGGCGCGCTCCTGCTCGAACTGCGCGTAATTGCCGCTGTAGGTTTTCAGCGCGCGCTGATCGAAGTGCACGATGGTATCGACAATGCTGTCGAGAAAATCGCGGTCGTGCGTGATCAACAACAAAGTGCCGGGGTAACGGCGCAGCCAGTCTTCGAGCCACAGAACGGCGTCGAGATCGAGATGGTTGGTCGGTTCGTCGAGCAGCAGAATGTCGCTGCGACACATCAGCGCTTGCGCCAGATTCAAGCGCATCCGCCAGCCGCCGGAAAACGTGTTGACCGGATGATGGTGTTGCGCGGGCGTGAAGCCCAGCCCGGCCAGCAATTCGGCGGCGCGGGCGCGGGTGCGGTAGCCGTCAATCGCTTCAAGGCGATGATGCCACTCGGCGAGCGCGTGGCCGTCGTCGTGGTTGTCGTGCGAAATATCGTGCAGCCGTTCCGTCAAACTTTTGATGGCGGCTTCGACCTCGCGCAACTCGCGGTCGCCGTCGAGCACATAATCGAGCGCGCTCGCGCTGACGTTGGGCGTTTCCTGCGCGACGTGCGCAATGACCGCTTGTTTCGGCAGAAACACGTCGCCGTGTTCCGGCGACAACACGCCGCGCAACAATGCAAACAAGCTGGATTTGCCGCAACCGTTGGCGCCGATGATGCCGACCTTATGGCGGTCGTGAATCATCAGGCTCACGTCGTCGAGCAAAACTTGCGCGCCGCGCGCCAGCGTCAAATGATCCAGTCGAATCATGGCAGTGCTTCACGCAAGGGCGCCAGCGTGAAATCGTAGTCGATGATGAGCGGGGCGTGATCGGAGAAACACTGTTCCTTGTAAATCGACGCCGTCTTTGCCTTCGCCGCAATGCCCGGCGTAGCAAACTGATAATCGAGTCGCCACCCGACGTTCTTCGCCCACGCCTGCCCGCGGTTCGACCACCAGGTATATTGCTCGGGGCACGGATCGAGCGCGCGAAAGACATCGACCAGACCGGTTTCCGCGAACATCCGGTCGAGCCAGGCGCGTTCTTCGGGCAGAAAGCCGGAGTTTTTCTGATTCGATTTCCAGTTTTTGAGATCGATTTCCTTGTGCGCGATGTTGACGTCGCCGCAGACGATCAACTCGCGTCCGGCTTTCGTTGCCGCCACGATGAGCGAATGCAAATGCGGCAAAAAGGCATCGAGAAATCGATACTTGGCTTGCTGCCGCTCTTCTCCGCTGGAGCCGGACGGAAAGTAAACGCTGACAACCGAAAGCCCGTCGAAATCGGCTTGCAGGTAGCGGCCTTCGGCGTCGAATTCCGGCGAGCCGAACCCGCGGCGCGACGCAAACGGCGTCGAAGCGAGCAACCCGACGCCGCTATAGCCCTTTTTCTGCGCCGGTAAAAACGCGGCGTGCGGCGCATCGGCCAGCGGTGCGGGAATGTCGGCGAGATCGGCCTTCAGTTCCTGAAGGCACAAAACTTCCCAAGGCGACGCTTGCGCCAGCCAGGCGGACAAACCCTTGCGTTCGGCGGAACGGATGCCGTTGAGATTAAGCGAAATGATGCGCATGCTGTAAAGAGAACCCGTAAAACAGGCGACAGGATACAGGAAAGCAACGGCGGGGGAACGTTGACGAATAAGATTCCTTTCGCCTTGAGATTGTCGAAGGGCAAGCGGCAAAGAATCGCGGACTTCACCAGCTCAGCCCGAATGGTCAGGAAGTGTTCAGCGCGCCGGTGTATGCCGAACGATACGCCGCCCCGACTTTCGCGCCGAAATGACACAAAAGAGTAGCGCTTTTCGACCAGTGATGGTAAAAATATAAAACTCTTGGGTTTGCGGAACTCGCCAAGGCGAGCGGTGTTGTTAAGGGGCTGAATTTTCCGGAGTCGGAACGATGTTGACGACAACAAAACAAATCGCGATAAGCTTCTTTTTGATGTTGCTCTTTTCGGCGGGGGTGGCGGCTGCGCCGGCGGCGCAATCGAGCGGCAGCTCCAAAATGTACAAATGGGTGGACGATCAGGGAGTCGTTCATTACAGCGACAAAGCGCCGATGGATGCGGGCAATCACGAGCAAACGGTTCTCGACAAACAAGCGCGGTCGGTCAAGAAAATCGAGGCGGTTAACCCGACACAGAAACCGCGCAAACTGAGCGATGAAGAAGTCGCCCAACAACAACGCGAACAAGAAGAAAAAAACAACGCCGAGCGTCAAGACAAAGCGCTGATGACCTCGTATCTGAGCGAAGGGGATATCGATCTGGCGCGCGACCGCGACCTTTCCGCGCTGGACGCGCAAATCGAAGCGACCAAAGTGGTGTTGACGCAACAACAAACGCGGCGCAAAGAATTATTGACGCGGAAAGAAAAAGGCGGCGTCTTGCCGCAGGGCGAACTGGAAACGCTGGAAGGCGAAATCGCGACGCGCAACGGCAGCATCGATCGCGCCCTTCACGAAAAAGAAAACCTGACCGCCAAATACGAACAACGCAAAATCCGCTGGCGCGAACTGAAAGCGGCGGAAAGAGCGCGGCTCGATGCAGAGCAGACAGCGCAAAAGAAATAACTGCTTTCCTGCTTTTCCCCGTTGCCGTCGGAGGATGTCGTCGCCTCCCGACAAACTTTTCGCGCGCGACTCAAAATTCTTCCGCCGCCAACCCTGTAAGTTGGTATCATTTCTCGTCCGGCCCATTTGCCTGATGTCAGGGATGCGCTGATTTCACCCGTTCGCCCTGAGCCTGTCGAAGGGGGAAAGGTTGAGAATCAAGCAACGCAATCCCAGACGTTTGTCCATCGTTTCAACCACCAAGGAAAAACCGATGAAAAAAGTAACGCCTCTGCTTATCGCGCTGTTTGCGGTAGTCTCATTTGTTATCAGCACCGCTCACGCCGCCACCATCAAACTCGAACCCGACAGCAAGCTGGAAATCGATCTTCCCGACAACTGGAAAAGCGAAGTCGCCAAAGGAAAACTGGATGGCGGCATTTCGTACATCGTGAAAATCACGGCGCCGGAAAAAGAGCGGCTTTCGATCCGCATCGATGTGGGGCGCTTCGCTCAAAACCGGATGCTGCCGACAGATGCGGCGGCGCAAATGAAGAAAAAGATGCAAAAGGCGGGAGAAAATCTCCTCGGGATGGCCGTCGAAAAACAGATTGCCATGAAAGATCTGGAAATCAAAAACGGTTTTGGCGTTTACTACACGATCACCGACGCGAGCCTCGTCGGAAAACCGCCCAAGCCGAATGATTACAAAACGATGTCTTCGTTTGCGCTTTACTACGGCGATGACGACACCTCCGCGTTTGTGAACATTCTGGCGGACGACGCGAACAGTCCGGCGTTTCAACGAACCCTCAAAGCGCTGGCGGGCATGAAAACGACGCTCGTCGTACCGGGCGCCAAAGAAGAAGCGATGCCAAAAAGCGAGGGTGGTGAAAAAGGCGGCGCAGTGATCGGCTTTGCCGACAGCCGCACGCAGTTGCGCTTTCCTTCGGATTTTGCCGAGGACAAAAAAGCAGCGGGGATGCACGGCCAGGGCTATTTCATGGGGCGCGACAGTAAAACCGACGTGATTGTTTCGGGCTGGTTCGAGCCGAAAGAAAAATTCAAATACAACGCGGCCAAAGAATTCTGGGACAAGGAAGGCATCACCCGAGCGCCGACGGCGGAAATCACCAAAGTCAACGACTGGGACGTCATCACTTACGAAATGTCGGGCATTCAAGCGTGCAACGTCAACCTTCGCGCCAATCGGGTAACGGAAGATACGTGGGTGGATTTGCACCTGTCGCTCGGTGGCGAGAAACCCTGCAGCGATGTGCGCAAACGGCTTCTGGCGTATTTAAAGACGTTGCAAGTGACGGTCGTGCAAGAGAAAGAGTAACCCCATCAGAGATAGCGGAGAATCTCAAATGTTGGAAAACCAGCAAGGCTTCAAGGATTCGAGCTGCTTGACGAAATGGGCAATGTGGCTTTTGTACGCGCAAATAGTGATTGGAGTGATCGCCGTTATTTCAAGTTTGTTCGAATATCAAGTGCTTTTGAACCTCAAGAACGACGCCTACGCTTCCCAAGAATTGGCCGAAGCCGCAGCCAACGCCAGCGATATTCGACAGAGGCTGATTGGAATGATTCAGATACTTCTTTATTTCACCTCGGCCGTTCTCATCGCCATGTGGATTTATCGCGCCAACCAGAACGCGCGTCAGCTTGGCGCGGAAGATATGAAATTTACGCCGGGTTGGTCTGTCGGCTGGTATTTCGTCCCGATACTCGATCTATGGAAACCCTATCAAGCGATGAAAGAAATATGGAAAGCCAGCGCGAACCCGTCGGCGTGGAAAACCCAGCCGGTGTCATCGCTGTTGCCGTGGTGGTGGTTTTTCTGGATTGTTTCCATCTGTCTTGCGCGTGTTACGTATCAGTTGTCAAGCAAAGAAAAAGAAATCGAAGATGGGATCGTGGTCAATGTGATCTCCCAACTTTCGGATCTTTCCAACATCACGCTGACCATCATTCTGATTGCCATCATCGGCAAGATCTACAAAATGCAAAAGTTGCGCGCCGAACAGCGTCAGGAAAACGCGCGAATCGCCATCGACCCTTTCACGACATCATGAAAAAATTTCTTTTTGCCTCTCTCGCGTTCGGCGTTCTTGCCGTGGGTGCAACAACAAGCGCCGCCGCATCGGAGGGCAAAGCGTTTCCGCGAGAATGACGGCAGGGGTGCGGCGTTGCGGCGAGAGGGGTGAAAAAAGGGCGTGTCGCGAAGCGCTCTTGCGGACAGCCAATTCCTGATCCCCGAATCCTGCCTTACAATCTCCTTTTTCGGCGAGCGACCATGCACCTTCACATTCTCGGCATCTGCGGCACTTTCATGGGCGGCATCGCGGCGTTGGCGCGCGCGCAGGGGCACACCGTTACCGGCTGCGACGCGCAAACGTATCCGCCGATGTCAACGCAACTCGAAACGCTGAGCATCGCGTTGACGTCGGGCTACGAGGCCGAGCAACTCGATACGGTTGCCCGCAACGCCGATGTTTTCGTGATCGGTAACGCGCTGTCGCGCGGCAACCCGTTGGTCGAAGCAATTCTTGAACGCAATCTGCCCTACACTTCCGGGCCGCAGTGGCTGGCCGAGAACGTACTACGCGCGCCGACTTCGCAAGGGCAGCCGCGCCATGTGCTGGCCGTGGCGGGGACGCACGGCAAAACCACCACCGCGTCGATGCTGGCGTGGATTCTCGATCACGTCGGCCTTCGCCCTGGCTTTCTGATCGGCGGGGTGCCCGCCGGATTTCAGGCGTCGGCGCGCTTAACCGACAGCCCGTTTTTCGTGATCGAGGCCGACGAATACGACACGGCGTTTTTCGACAAGCGGTCAAAATTTGTTCACTACCGGCCGCGCACGGCGATTCTCAACAATCTCGAATTCGATCACGCCGATATTTTTGCCGACCTCGCCGCCATTGAAACGCAGTTCCACCATCTGGTTCGCACCGTGCCGCCGAGCGGTCACTTGATCGTCAACTTCGGGAACGAAGCGCTGGATCGGGTGCTGGCGCGCGGGGTGTGGAGCGAGGTGGTTTCCTTCGGCAGCAGCGACGATCCTGACGGGGGAACGGGGTCGCCGGAGTGGGAGCTGGTCGGCGACGGGGAATTCAACAGCCCCGAAGGCCAGATCAAAAAGCTGTCGTTACCGCAGCCCGGCAAGATGAACGCGCTGAACGCGCTTGCTGCCATCGCGGCGGCGCGGCAAGCCGACGTCAGCGTTGACGACGCGCTGGCGGCGTTAGCGGCGTTTCCCGGGGTGGCGCGGCGGCTGGAGCGGCGCGGGGAAGCGCGCGGCATCACGGTTTATGACGATTTTGCGCACCACCCGACGGCTATCGCCGCGACGCTCGAAGCGCTGCGCAGCCGCATCGGCAACGCCCGTCTTATCGCCGTGCTCGAACCGCGTTCCAACACGATGAAACTCGGCACGATGAAAGCGGCGCTGCCCGACAGCTTGCGCGGAGCCGACGCGGTTTATTGCTACGCCGCCCATCTCGGCTGGGACGCGGCGGCGGCGCTGGCGCCGCTGGGCGAAAAAGCACAGACGTTCGGCTCGCTGTCGGCCTTGCAGGATGCGCTCGTTGCCGACACGCGGGCAGGCGACCATGTGCTCATCATGAGTAACGGCGGGTTCGGCGGCATTCATCAAAAATTACTCGCGGCGCTGTCGTGATCTGAACCAGTCGGCGGCGTCTGTCAAAATCCCCACCGTCGCCAAGGAAAATGGGAGAAAGCAACGTTTTCTCGGAGTCGTCGTCATGAGATGACGAGAAACCTGTTGTAACAGGGGGAATCGGTTAGAATTCCATATCTACGACGACTTCTCGCAAGGGAGAATTTCTTCGGCGTCCCCAAAGATGCGCCGAAGCGCTTGGATCATGGAGCAGCTTTCTTTTTCTCTTCATCGCTGGAGCGCGTGGGCGCCCGCCATGACCGACGCCGAAGCGTGGCGCATCTGGGCGCGCGAGGAAGTTTCGCTTGTTAATCACGGTGAAACCGCACCGGTGAAAGACATGCCTCCCTTGCTGCGGAGGCGCGCGCAGCCGCTTGGTCGCGCCGCACTGGAAGTTTTGTACGCGCCGTCGCTGGACTACGCGAATCAACCCATGGTGTTTTGTAGCCGCCACGGCGAAATTGCCCGCTCGTTGACGCTTCTGCAATCACTGGCGGCGGAGGGGCAAGTGTCGCCGCAAGAGTTCAGCATGTCGGTGCACAACGCCATTCCGGGACTTTTCCTGATCGCGAAGAAAAGCCGTTCGCCGGTAATGGCGCTGGCGTCGGAAAACCAGATGATGTTGTCCGGCCTCATCGAAGCGCTGGGGCAACTTGCCGACGGCGCACCTTCCGTGATTCTGCTGTTTTGCGACGCGCCGTTGCCGCCGCTGTTTCGTCCCTTCGTCAACAACGAGCCGACCTGTTTTGCGTTCGCGTTGGAAGTGACGGCGGGGAACGATTATCGTCTCGTTCACGGCGAAGCGACGGGTGATAGCCTCGTTTCCGCATTGCCGCCCGAATCGTCGCTGCCGCTGTTGCGTTTTGTGCTCGACGAAACGCGCCGCGCCTTGCCGTTGACCCAGGCGGCGGACTGGCGGTTGTTGCGACAACTTTCGCCAGAGGTCGGCCATGCCTGAGCGGGTGTTATCGATCACCGCGCCGGTGCGCGACGAGCGCAAACGGTTTTCGCTGGAGCGCGGTTGGCGCATCCTGGCGACCGGCTTTTGTTTCATGCTGTTCGGTCTTTACGGCGTGCTCATCTTGTGTCTGGTGTTTCCGTTGTTGCGCTTGCTGGTGTGGCGGCGGGCGCGACGACAAGCGCTGGCGCGCGACATTGTGCATTGGGCGTTCCAACTTTTCTGCAAAGTGATGACCACTGTCGGTGTGATCAGCTTTGAGGTGCGTGGCCTCGAAAAATTGCAGCGGCGCGGCTTGCTGATCGTCGCCAACCATCCGTCACTGATCGATGTGGTGATGCTGATTTCGTTGCTGCGTCAACCCGATTGTGTGGTCAAAGCGGCAGCGTGGCGCAATCCGTTCATGCTCGGCCCGATCGCGCTGTGCGGCTTCATTCGCAATCAGGACGGCGCGCAGTTGATCGAAGATTGCATCGCGTCGGTTCGTCGCGGCAGCAATCTGATCGTTTTTCCCGAAGGCACCCGTACGCGGATAGAAGCATTGCTGCAACGTCAAGTCAATCCTTTACAACGCGGCGCGGCCAACATCGCCGTGCGCGGCGGTTTGCCGATGACGCCGGTCGTCATCACTGTCACCGAACCGATGCTGACCAAGCAGCAACCGTGGTACAAAGCGCCGCGCCGCCGGCCGCATTTTGTTTTGAATGTGCTCGACGACATGGATGTTGCGCATTTCGTTCCTTCTGACACGCCGCCGTCGCTGGCGGCGCGGGTCGTGACGGAACGCCTTTCCGAATTTTTTAACCGCGAGCTGAAAAAAGATGACTGACTTGATAGACGAAATCAAAACCCTGATTATCGAAACGCTGAATCTGGAAGATGTCACCGTCGCCGACATCGACACCGATGCGCCCTTGTTTGTCGAAGGTCTCGGCCTCGATTCGATCGACGCGCTGGAGTTGGGGGTGGCCCTGCACAAACGCTACGGCCTGACGCTGTCGGATGAAGCGGAAGAAACGAAAGAACACTTCGCCTCGGTTCGCCATCTTGCCGATTTCGTTGCGGCACATCGCAACCGTTGAAACTTGGGGAAACGCCATGCCTTCAACCATGTCTAAAGAAGAAATCCTCGAATGGATCCGCAAGGTTCTGCACGAGCAGTTTGAAATTCCCGCCGAGCGCGTGACGCCGGAGGCCAACCTGTATCAGGATCTCGACATCGACAGCATCGACGCTGTCGATCTTTTGATTCGATTGAAACAGTTGACGGGGCAATCCATTTCGCCCGAAGTTTTCAAACAGGTGCGCACCGTCGGTGACGTGGTAGATGCTGTCTATGCCCATCTGCAAAACACCTGATGGCCGTGCGTTGACGCCGGCGCTCGTTGTTCCGCTGCTCGGCGTCGCGCTGCCGCTGCTGTTCTGGTTGTGTTACTGGCAAGGATGGCCGCTGTGGTTGTGCGGCTTTTTGTTGTTGCCGCTGGCCTGGCGGCGAAAAGGCATCGGCGGTTTGCTCGGCTGGCTGGGGCCGTGCGTGGCGCTGCTTGGAGTGGTGGCGTTGTTGCTGCGCTCGGCGGAGCTGCCGCGCTACTATCCGGTGCTGGTCAATGCCATATTTCTATTGGCGTTTGCGATCAGCCTCTTTCAATCGCAAACCATCGTCGAACGACTGGCGCGTCGTCTCGATCCCGATCTGCCGCCGCAAGGCGTTGACTACACGCGCAAAGTCACGCTCGCCTGGTGCGTGTTCTTCATCATCAACGGCGGCATCGCGCTGTGGACGACGACGCAACCGATGGCGGTGTGGGCGCTCTACAATGGCCTGATCGCTTACGCGGCGATGGGAGTGATGTTCGTCGGCGAATGGTTGATTCGCCGACGCGTGCTGCGCCACCCTTCCCCCCTTGTGCGCCATGAGTGATTCGTTCTTTTCCTTGCCGCCGCCGTTGTTGTCGGCGCCATCGGACGCCATCGCGTTTTATCGGAACACGGCGCCGATCACTTACGTGATGCTGCGCGCCGACATCGCCGCGGCGCGTCAAGCGCTGGCGCGACTCGATGCGCCGGAAGTTGTGCTGCACGACGGCGAAGCGTATGTGTTTCTCGTCTGGTTGATGGCTTGCTGGATGAACGGTCAAACCGCGCTGCTGGCGGCAGACGATTTGCCGGCCACGCGCGCGCATCTTCAATACCCCTGGGTGGGGCGCTGCGAAGGCAACGCGTTGACGGTGTGGTCGAACGACGAAAGAAAAGCTTTTCCCGGTTCGCCGCTGCCCTTCGACTGCCCCGGCATGGTGGTGTTCACGTCCGGCTCCAGCGGCATGCCCAACCGCATCTTCAAAAAGCCGGAATTGTTGTACCGCGAAGCAGAATTATTGCAACAAGCGTTCGGCAGCGCGTTTCCGCCCGACACGCGCTTCGTCGGCACGGTGCCGCATCAACACATGTTCGGTTTGCCGTACCGATTGATCTGGCCGCTGTGGGCGGGCTACCCGATCATCAGCGAGCCGTTTCGTTATCCCGAAGAATTGGGACGGCTCACGGCGGGCGCGCATGTGCTGATCAGCAGTCCGCCGACGCTGAAACGCTTGGCGCAACTGGAAACGTTTTCATCGCCCGCTACTTTTCTGGCGACGTTTTCGGCGGGCAGCCCGCTCGACGGCAGCGTTGCCGCCGCTTGCGCCGCGCGGCTGTCAACGAAGATGATCGAAAACTACGGCAGTTCCGAAACCGCCAGCGTGATGCAGCGCATTTTTCCGGACGGCGCGTGGAAGGAATTGCCGGGGGTGACGCTGGCGCTCAATGAATGCGGTTGTCTCAAGATGCGCTCGCCGCTCTTGGGTACAGATGACTGGTTTCAAACGCAAGATACCGCCGTGTGCGATGAAAACGGTTGGCGGTTGACCGGTCGCGCCGATCGCGTTGCCAAAATCGAAGGGCGGCGCATCGCGCTCGACGCCATCGAAACGGTGCTCTTGGCGTTGCCCGAAGTGGCGGAAGCGCGCGTCGCCCCGCTCTACCGCGAGCGCGACGAAATCGTTGCCGCCGTGGTGTTGAGTGACATCGGTTGCGCGCAGTTGCAAGCGCTTGGCAAGTCGCGCTTCGACCGTAAAATGCGGCAAAGCTTGTCAACGACGATCGATCGCGTTGCTTTGCCGCGTCGCTGGCGTTATCTGTCGACATTGCCTTACAACGCGATGGGCAAAATCATGAGCGCCGACATCGTGCGCTTGTTTGAACGACAAGCGTTGCCGCCGCGCGCCGCGATCTCGCGGTCGGCGCAGGAAGTGGTGTTGACGTTGGCGCTGCGCGATTGCCTGTATGCCTTCGACGGCCACTTTCCGGAACTGCCGATTTTGCCCGGTGTGATTCAGATCGACTGGGCTTTGCGATTGGCGCAACGTTGCTTTCCTATTGAAGGACGTTTTTCCGGCCTGCGCCAACTTCGCTTTCAGCGCATCTTGCGTCCTGACGACGAAGTGACATTGACGTTGCGCTTTTCCCCCGAGAAAAAAGAAGTGCGTTTTTCCTACGCATCCAAATGGGGCGAACATTCGCAAGGGTGCGCGTTTTTTACGAACGCTACCGCTGCGTCGGAGGCGATACGATGAACCCCGTCGCGTTGGTGCCGGTGTACAACCACGGCGCCACCGTCGGCGCGGTGGTGCAGACTTTGCACGATTTGGCGTTGCCGGTCATTTTGATCGACGACGGCTCCAACGCCGAATGCGCGGCGGTGCTCGATGCGCTGGTAGCGGCGTCAACCGAGGCGTCGGAAAAAACATCACTGCTGCGTTTGCCGCGCAACGGCGGCAAGGGCGGCGCGGTGATCGCCGGTTTGCGCGAAGCACACGCGCAAGGTTACAGCCACGCTTTGCAACTCGACGCCGACGGCCAACACGACGCAGCCGCGTTGCCCGCGTTTCTCGACGCGATGCGCGAAGCGCCGCAAGCGGTGATCGTCGGCTTTCCGCGCTACGATGCCAGCGTTCCGACGGGGCGTTTGCTTGGCCGCTACGCCACGCACGTTTGGGTCTGGATCAACACCTTGTCGCGCCGCATTCGCGATTCGATGTGCGGGTTGCGAATTTATCCGCTCGATGCCACGCTGCCGGTGCTCGACGCGATGCCGCGCCACAGTCGAATGGAGTTCGACACCGAAATTCTGGTGCGGCTGGATTGGGCGGGCGTGCCGATTCGCAATCTGCCGATTGCGGTGCGTTATCCGGAGGACGGCGTGTCGCACTTTCGTTTGTGGCGTGACAACGCGCGCATCGGTTGGATGCACGCGCGCTTGTTTTTCGGGATGCTGCGCCGCTTGCCGCGCTTGCTCGGTCGCCACTTTTCGGAACAGCGCTGAGGGGCGACATTCATGCACTGGGCGCAAATGCAGGAAGCGGGCGGGCTGGCGGGCATGCGGTTTCTGTTGCGCGTTTATCGTTTGTTCGGGCGCTGGCCGTTTCGTTTTTTGCTGTTCTTCGTGTTGTTGTGGTTTTACGCGCGCCGACGTGCTGCCCGCGAAGCATCGCGCGATTATCTGCGGCGATTGCATGCGTTCAGCGGCGGAACAACGCCGCCGCCGTCGGGGTGTAACGTTTTCCGCCATTTTCTGGCGTTCTCCGAAAATCTGCTCGACAAGCTATTGACTATCGGCGCGACTGACTTGCTGACCGATGCACAGGTCGATGGCGCCGGTTGCGTCGATCCGTTGTACGAACGAAAGCACGGCGCGCTGTTCGTCACCGCTCACATCGGCAACATCGAATTGTGTCGCAAGTTGGCGGAACGCTACGCGGGAGTACGGTTGACGGTTCTCGGACACACGAAAAACGCGGCGCGCTTCATACAGATGATGAAGGATCGCGATCCCAACTACGAGATCGATATGGTTCAGGTGGACAACATCGGCGTTGACACCGCCATCGTGTTGGCGCAAAAAATTTCCGCTGGCGGCTTCATCGTGATCACCGGCGACCGCGTGCCAATGAGCAGCGTAACGGGCAGCGCGGCGGCGACGGTGCGGGCTTCGTTCTTGGGCGACGACGCCAGTTTTCCGATCAGCCCTTACGTGCTTGCGGCGACGCTGCAATGTCCGCTGTTTGCTGTTTTCGGCACACGCCACGACGGCGGTTTCGTGATCACGCTGCGCCAACTCGCCGAAGCGGTTTCTTTGCCGCGTCGCGCTCGTGAAACCGGTGCACGTGAAACGGCGATTGCGCCTTACGCCACCGCGTTTGCCGGATTGCTGGAAGCGGAGTGTTTGAAAACGCCGTTCCAGTGGTTCAATTTTTATTCGTTCTGGGCGCCGCCGGAGTTTGCTCCCAGCGCCGTTGAAAGCAAGGAGACCCGCTGATGCCGCTGACCGCTCGCGTTGAATGGGCTGTGCCTTTCCACGACATCGATCCGATGGAAGTGTGCTGGCACGGCAACTATGTTCGTTATTTCGAGTTGGCGCGTACCGCGTTGCTGCAAAGCATCGACTACGATTATCCGCAAATGCGCGCTTCCGGTTACGCCTGGCCGGTGATCGAATTGTTCATTCGCTACGCGCAACCGCTGCTGTATCAGCAGCGCCTTCATCTCGATGCGCGCCTCGTCGAATGGGAAAACCGGCTGAAAATTGCTTACGAAATCCGCGACGCGGCGACGCAAAAACGATTGACGCACGGCCATACCGTGCAAGTCGCCGTCAACATCCAAACCCGCGAAATGAGCTTCGTCAGCCCCGACATCTTGCGCGAAAAATTGAAGAGTTATCTATGAGAAACACGATGAAACAAATGCTGACGCTGTTCCTGTTGTCGCTGGGATTGGGCTTCAGCGTTTCGGCGCAAGCCGCCGACGATCCGGCGCTGTTGCGCGCGGTGCAATCGCAACTGGCCGACGATACGGTTGTTCGCGGCGACTTCACTCAAACCCGCCAACTGGCGGGCATCAAAAAACCGCTGATAGCGAAAGGCACCTTCGTCGTCGAAAAAACGCGCGGCGTGTTATGGCGCACGCAAACGCCTTTCCCGCAAACGATGCGAGTCACGCAGGGCGAAATTTTGCAACGCGACGGCGAGCGCGTGCTGATGGTTCTGCGCGCCGATCAAGAACCGGCGGTCAACGCCATCAGCCGCGTTTTGTTTTCATTGTTCGCCGGCGATTTGTCAACACTGGCGGATTTTTTCGATTACACCGGCAAGGTCAACAAGGGCAAAGATTGGCAACTGACGTTCAAGCCGCGCAATGACGGCTTGAAAGCGGTAATCGCTTCGCTGTCGCTGGAAGGCGATAACGTCGTTCGCCAAGTCACGCTGACCAGCGCGGCGGGCGACGTGACCCGCATTGCTTTTTCTCATGTTACCACTGCCGCCGCGTTGACCGCCGATGAACGCGCCCAATTCGAATAACGAAACAACGTTGGAGCGTCGTCACCGCGCGTTGGCGTGGGGCTGGCTGGGCATTCTGGCGCTGTTGACCATCGCGCTGCTCATTCACATTCTGCCCTGGCGCGGCCAGATCGACACCGACTTGCTGACGTTGCTTCCCGTTGATGAACGCAACCCGCAAGCCGAAGCGGCGCTGAAAACCTTAACGCAGCACGGCGAGCGCGAACTGGTGTTATTGCTGGAAGCAAAAGACACTGCTACTGCCCAGCGCGCCGCTCGCTTCGTTCGTGAAAACTTGCACGATGCGCCGTTGACGCCGCAAGCGCCGCAAGCGCAAATCGAGGCGCTGCGCGATCTTTATTTTCCTTACCGCGCAGGCTTTGTCACCGATCAGGATATGCGTTGGCTCGCCGAGGCCGATCAAGCAGCGCAAGTGCAGCGCGCGTTGGCGCTCGCTTATCAACCGTTTGCGGGCGGCACGCTTAACTGGCGTGACGACCCCTTCGGCTTCTTCGGCAACTGGATGTTGCAACTGGGCGCGGCCAGCCCGGCGCGCCCTTACGGCGACACGCTGATGGTGCAAACGGCAGACCACGTGGACGCCGTTTTGCTTTATCAACTGACCGAAAGCGCTTTTTCGTCCGACTTGCAAACGTGCCTCGACGCCGCTTTATCGGCAGCGCAAAACGTTTTGGCAAAACAAATTCCCGACGTGCAAATGCAGCGGGCAGGCGTGGTGTTGCACGCGACGGCGGCGGCGAAACAGGCGCGCTTTGAAATGTCGTTGATCGGCAGCGGCTCGCTGCTGTGTTGCGTATTGTTGGCGTGGTTCGTGTTTCGCAACATCAAAGCGTTGCGCTTGATTTTGTTGTCGCTGGCGGCGGGAGCGTTGACGGCGTTGTCGCTGACGTGGTTGATGTTCGACCGCCTTCACGCGTTGACGCTGGTGTTTGGCGTCAGTTTGATCGGCGTTGCTGTCGATTACGGCGTGCTCGTGATCGCGCAACATTTGAACGACGCGCAATCGAGATGGTCGCGTTTTCGTCGCTTGTTGCCGCCGTTGTCGCTGGTGCTGATTGCTCCGGCGCTGGCGTATCTCGGTTTGCTGTTGATGCCGTTTCCGGGCTTGCGACAAATGGCGTGCTTCGCCGTCAGCGGCATCATCGGAGCGTGGTTGACAATCATGCTGTGGCATCCATATTTGTTGCCCACAACCTTGCCGACTACGCCGCTGGCCGAACGCCTGATGCAGATGTTGCAACACTGGCCGCGTTGGCGCGCGACTTCGGCGCAATGGGTCGTTGCCGTGATCGTTGCCGTCGTTATCGGCGCGGGCGTGTCGCAACTGAAAACGAACGACGACATTCGCAGCCTCATTAACATCGATCCGCAACTGCTGCGCGAACAAATCGCCGTCACCAAAGCGCTTGAATTGCCCAGTCCGGCGCAACTTTTTCTGATCACCGGCGCAACGGCCGAAGACGTGTTGCAACACGAAGAAGCGTTGCTGAAAAAACTCGCGCCGCTGATTGCCGACGGCAAACTCAACGGTTACGATGCCATCAGCCGCTGGCTGCCGTCGCAACAGCGGCAACAACAAGCGCAAGAAGCGCAACAAACATTGACCGGCGCGCGCAAAGCGTTGGCGAAAGAGATGGAGCTTTCCGACGACTGGAGCATTGTTTCACCACATGCGCCGCTGACGGCGGACGAATGGCTGGCGCAACCGGTGACGGCATCGTTGCGTTACCTGTGGCAAGGACGCAGTGCGGATGATCGTTATTCGAGCATCGTTTTGCTGAAAGGATTGCGCGATGCCGACACGGTGCGCCAACTGGCGACATTCAACGACGCTCACACGCAATGGGTCGATAAAACCGCCGAAGTCTCCTCGTTGATGGGGCGTTATCGCGCGTTGCTGTCGTTCGTACTGATCGCCGCTTACGCCCTGACCCCGCTGGTGTTACTGGCGTTCTTTCGTCGCCGGACGTGGCGCGTGGTCTTGCCGTCGCTGCTGGCGACGTTGGGAACACTGGCGATCATGGGCTACGCCGGGCTTCCGCTGCAACTGCTCAACGTGCTGACACTTCTTCTGGTGTTCGGCATGGGCATCGACTACGGATTGTTTCTGGTTTCGCAAAAGAGCGACGCCCGCGCCTTCCTCGCCATTTGCGTCGCCGCTGCGCTGACGTTGCTGTCGTTCGGCTTGCTGGCCGTGAGCAACACCCCGGCGCTGCGCACGATCGGCGTGACCACGGCGCTCGGGATCGGGCTGGCGTGGCTGTTCACGCCGGTGTTTCGGGAGCAGACGGAAACGCCAAGCGCAAACGCAGGGATTGGATTAACAACAAAGCGGGGGTATCAGCCTGACTTCACGCGCTTTTTATTCCGTCGCTGCTGCTTGAACAACTGTTACAATATCTGATCCCGAACAGAGAGAACATGAAGCCCCTGACATCATCCGCTGCCTTGCTGACCGCGCTTTGCTTGACCGCCTGCGCTTCTTTCTGGCTGTCCGGCGGGATGTCGTTGTTGAAAATTGCGCCGACGACGTTCGGGGTGCGCACCATCGAGCAGCGCGCGACGATCTCTCGTTCCGACGAGCAGAAAACGCTGGAGATGGTGTTCGACCTTCGCGGCGATACGTTGTCGGTGATCGGCATGGCGCTCGGGGCGCGCTTGTTCAGTTTCGATTACGACGGCGAGAAGATCGTCGAAACGCAGCCGTTGCCGAGCGGTTTATCGGCGGCGCGCATCATGAATGATTTGTTGTTGATTTACACGCCGCTCGAAACGCTGCGCGCGGCGTTGCCCGCCAATGGGTCGGTGATCGAAGAAAACGGAACGCGGCAGGTGTTTCTCGATGAGACGCTCAACCTTTCCATTCACTATGTGGACGGTTCGCCGTGGCAGGGGCGCACGGTGCTCGATAACCGCGCGTTGCGTTATCAGTTGACGCTCGACAGTCAGGAGGCAAAAGATGATGCGCCCTAGTTCGATAGTGTTGTTGCCGCCGGCGATTGCTTGCGCGTTGGGCGACGGGCGAGAGACGGTTCGCGAGGCGCTGTTCGCCGGCGAGAGTCCGGGCATCCGGCGCAGTGACGCTTACAGCCCGGGACGGCCGTTGACGCTCGGTCACGCCGACACGCCGTTGCCGTCGCTCGCTTCCTTTCCGGTTTCTCAGCGCTCGCGCAACAACGCGTTGCTGCTGGCGACATTCGCGCAGATCGAGCCGTCGTTTCGGGAATTGGCGCGCGACATTCCGGCGCATCGCATTGCCGTGATTCTCGGCACAAGCACGACGGGTATCGGCGAGAGCGAAAACGCCGTTCGCCATCATCATCAGACCGGACATTTCCCGGAAGGTTTTCACTACAGTCAGCAGGAGCTTGGCTCACCGGCGCGGATGCTCGCCGAGCATCTCGGTTGCGCCGGTCCTGTTTACAGCGTTTCGACGGCGTGCACATCGAGCGCGAAGGCGCTGATCAGCGGGGCGCGGTTGTTGCGCGCCGGGTTGGCCGACTTGGTGATCGCCGGGGGCGTCGATACGCTCACCCGTTTCACCATCGCCGGATTTTCGTCGCTCGAAGCGGTCAGCGAAGCGCCGTGTTTGCCGTTTTCGGCCAACCGTTGCGGCATCAACATCGGCGAAGGCGCGGCGTTGTTTTTGATGCGGCGGCAGAATGACAAGAGCGGCGACGGAGACGAGCACGCCGTGACGCTGGCCGGGTGGGGCGAAACGTCCGACGGCTATCACATTTCCGCGCCCGATCCCGAAGGCGTCGGCGCGACCCATGCCATTCTCGAAGCGCTGAACCGCGCCGGGTGCGCGCCTGCCGACATCGGCTACATCAATCTGCACGGCACCGCCACGCGCCACAACGACGCGATGGAAAGCCGGGTGATTTCGCGTCTCTTTTCGCATTGCCCGGCCAGCAGCACAAGCCGCTCACCGGCCACACGCTGGGCGCGGCCGGAGCGGTGGAAGCGGCGATCGCTTGGCTGACGCTGACCGACAGCGCGCATCGTCTGCCGCCGCACTTGTGGGACGGCGTTCAAGACCCCAACGATCCGGCGCTGGCGCTGGTCGCCCCACACACCCGCGCCGTCGCGCCGGTGCGGGCGGCGTTATCCACTTCGTTTGCTTTTGGCGGCAGCAACACGGCGCTGTTGCTGCAAATCACGTAAGATTCGGCTCATGGACGCTCGCCCGATTGTTGATTATTTACCGCATCGCCCGCCGATGGTGTTGCTCGACCGCATCGTCGAAGTTGCCGAGACCCACATCGTTTGCGAAGTCGCCTTGCAGGTGGACAGCCCGTTTTGTGACGGCGCCGCCGTGCCCGCCTGGGTCGGCGTCGAATACATGGCGCAAGCCATCGGCGTTCTGGCCGGGTGGCGGGCGTTGGCGAGACAATTGCCGGTCAAAATCGGTTTTCTGGTGGGAACGCGCCATTATCAGAGCCATGTGCCGCAGTTCCGGGTCGGCGACGTGTTGCGCATCAGCGCCGACGAAGAAGTCTCCACGACCGGCGGGCTGGTGGCGGTGCGTTGCGAAGCGCACGACCAAACCGGGGTGCTGCTGGCCGAAGCCTTTTTGCTGGTGTTCCAGCCCGACGATCTGAACGCTTATTTACAACAGGATTTGGCTCACCACAAGAGTGCGCAAGCGTTACAATGACATCTTTTCCCGAACCGAATCCCGGCATGTCCCCGATTCCCTCGAAAACGGTTTTGGTCACCGGCGCCAGCCGGGGCATCGGTCGCGCCGTCGCTTTGCGCTTGGCGCAGGACGGTTTCGATGTTGTCGTTCATTGCCGCAGCCAGCGCGCTCAGGCCGAAGCCGCGGTCGAAGCCATCAAAGCGCAAGGACGGCAGGCGCGCTTGCTGATGTTCGACGTTGCCGACCGCGACGCGGCAAAGTCGGCGCTGGAAGCCGATATCGGCGCGCACGGCGTTTACTACGGCGTGGTGTGTAACGCCGGAGTGACCGCCGACAGCGCTTTTCCGGCGATGCCCGGCGCCGACTGGGATCGGGTGCTCGCCACCGATCTCGACAGTTTTTACAACGTTCTTCATCCGTTGATCATGCCGATGGTGCAAACGCGCCGTCCCGGCCGCATCGTCACGCTGTCGTCGGTTTCGGGCATTGCCGGCAATCGCGGGCAGGTCAATTACAGTGCCGCCAAAGCCGGCATTATCGGCGCCACCAAAGCGCTGGCGCTGGAACTGGCGAAGCGGCAAATCACCGTCAACTGCATTGCGCCGGGGCTGATCGACACCGAAATGGTGTCGCCGGAAGTGATCGAACACGCCATGCCCGCGATTCCGGCGCGGCGGCTCGGGCAGCCGGAGGAAGTCGCCGCCGCCGTTGCTTTTTTGATGCGCGAAGACGCCGCCTACATCACGCGGCAAGTTCTCGCCGTGGACGGAGGAATGCAATGAACCGTCGCCGCGTCGTCGTCACCGGCATGGCCGGAATCAGCCCGATCGGCAACCACTGGGAAGCGGTCGAACGCGCCCTGCGCGCTCGCCGGAACGCCGTTCGCCACATGCACGAGTGGGACGACATCGTCGGCCTCAACACCCGTCTGGGCGCGCCTGCCGCGCCGTTTGAATTGCCGGAACATTATGGCCGCAAGCGCACCCGCAGCATGGGGCGCATCGCTTTAATGGCGTGCCTTGCCAGCGAGTGGGCGCTTACCGACGCCGGGTTGCTCGGTTCGCCGCTGCTGGCCTCGGGACGCGTCGGCGTGTCCTATGGATCGTCAACCGGCGAGCCTGCCGCTGTCGCCGATTTCGCGCGGCTCGTCCGCGAGCGCACGCTCGAAGGCATCACCGCCAACAGCTACTTACGGATGATGGCGCACACCGCGCCGGTTAATATCGCCGTCTTTTTCGGGCTGACCGGTCGGGTCATCACCACGTCCAGCGCTTGCACCTCCGGCAGTCAGGGCATCGGCTACGCCTACGAAGCCATCCGCTACAACCACGCCGACGTGATGATCGCGGGCGGCGCCGAAGAACTGTGCCCGTCGGAAGCGGCGGTTTTTGATGCGCTTTACGCCACCAGCACCCGCAACGATGCGCCCGCCACCACCCCGCGTCCCTACGACCGTGACCGCGACGGGCTGGTGATCGGTGAAGGGGCGGGGACGCTGATTCTCGAAGAACGCGAACACGCCCGCGCCCGCGGCGCCCGGATTTACGCCGAACTCGTCGGCTTCGGCACGAACTGCGACGGCACCCACGTCACCCAGCCGCGCGCCGAGACGATGGCGCTGGCCATCCGGCTGGCGCTGGCCGATGCCGGTTTGTCGCCCGAAGCCATCGGCTACGTCAACGGTCACGGCACAGCCACCGAGTTGGGCGATATTGCGGAAAGCATCGCCACGAACGCCGTTTTCGGCGAGAATATGCCTCTTTCGTCGTTGAAGAGTTATGTCGGACATACCTTGGGCGCGGCCGGTTCCCTCGAAGCCTGGTTGACGGTCGAGATGATGCGGGCGGGCTGGTTTGCGCCGACGCTGAATCTGGATAACGCCGATCCGCGTTGCGCGCCGCTCGATTATGTGCGCGGCGAGGGACGCGCGCTGGAGTGTGAATACACCATGAGCAACAATTTTGCGTTCGGCGGCATCAATACTTCACTGATTTTCAAACGACAGGATTGATTTCGTTTTCTTGTTTTTATCCCTCACGCACCACAGGAGAGAGTCATGAAAAGAGTCACCGGTTTTGTCGCTTTGCTTGTTGCTCTGACGTTGTGCGCGCCCGCCGCACAAGCGCGTAATGAGGCGCTCTTCCTCTCGATTCATGATGCCATGAAATCCGAAGAAGCCCAATCGCAGCTCGAAGGCAACATCAAACTTTACTTTGGCGATCAGGCGCATCCCGCTATTGAGAAAACGTTGTCGCAAGGCGTTGTCGCCAGCAAAAAAAGCGGGATACGCGGCAAAGACGAAACCGATGCGTGCCACAGCGCTTTCGTGGCTTCTCTGGCGCAGCTTCAAAAGCGCGCCGACAAGGAAGGCGGCAACGCCGTCGTCAACATAGAGAGCTACTACAAAAAGAGCGCCTTCAAGAGCAAAGATAAATACGAGTGCCACGCGGGGCGCTCCAAAACCGTGGTGATGTTGAAAGGCGATGTCGTCACGCTGAAGAAATGATTTTGTTTGTACCCCAACCCCAACCATAGGAGAAACACATGAAAGTCATCACCGGATTTGCCGCAGCGTTTGTTGCTTTGTCGTTGTGCGTGCCCGCCGCGCAAGCGCGGGACACCGTTCATCACCTGTCGGTCAAAGACGCTATTGAAATGGGCAAAGCGAAAGATGTCCTCGACGGGGAGATCCAATTCTATTTTGGCGATCAATCGCATCCCGCCGTCGCCACGCCGTTGACCAAGGGCGTCGTCACCAACAAGAAAACCAACGCTGTTGGCAAGAGCGATGAAGAGGCATGCAACTGGGCGATGTTGACGGCGTTAAAGCAGATGCAGGAACGCGCCCACAGCGAAGGCGGCAACGCCGTTATCAACATCGAAAGCTATTTCAAGAGAAAGAGCTTCAAGAGCAATACCGAGTTTGAGTGCCATGCTGGAGGCATCATGGCTGACGTTGCGCTGAAGGGTGATGTCGTCAAGCTGAAGAAATAACCCGAAAAGCAGGATGCAGACGGGCGCGGCGACGAACCGCGCCCGTTTTTTATGGCGAGATGAAAAAAAGAGTAAAAGAAAAGCACGGCAAAAAGGAGGGACTTGTTTTCACATTCCGACCTGCTACAATTTTTCATAATGTAAAAGAGCGCCAGAGAGCGTTTCTTGTGACGGGCGGACGAAGGTCGCGGAAGTAACGACTTGCTGACCGTGCTCTGGTGATGTTGAGAATGTTTTTATTTTTGATAAGGAGCTTATCTTGAAAATCCCCTCCAATAAGTTATCTCCGCTTTTTGGCGCGTTGGCCGTGGCGTTATTGGCAACAGGTTGTTCGACCATGCAAATGGGCGAAGGCGGCACCGTCGCTTCCGGCTCCGCCGGCGGCGCGACATCGCAGGGCGCCAACGCCGGACTGGAAAGATGCGACCGCGCGCTCGGCACGATGGCGCTGGTCGAAGACACCAGCGCGGGCTGGTATCAAACCCTCAACGAATACAAATTAGGCTCGACGGCGCCGGTGCTTCGCCTGCTGGCGCAACAATCCAACTGCTTCGTCATCGTCGAACGCGGTCGCGCGATGAACAACATGATGCGCGAGCGTGAATTGGCGCAATCCGGCGAACTGCGGCAAAGTTCCAACGTCGGCAAGGGGCAGATGGTAGCGGCGGATTTCACGTTGAACCCGTCGCTCATTTTCAGTAACGACAACGCCGGCGGCATCGGCGCCGCTCTTGGCGGGCTGATCGGCGGCGGGCGCGGGCGCGTGGTCGCCGGCTTGTCGGGCAGCGTCAACTTCAAAGAAGCCAGCGCGATGCTGACCTTGATCGACAATCGTTCCGGCGTCCAGCTTGCCGCTTCCGAGGGCAGCGCCAAGAATACGGACTTCGGCGCGCTGGGCGGCATCATCGGCAGAAGCGGCGGCGGCGGTCTCGGCGGGTACTCCAACACCGACGAAGGCAAAGTCATCGTGGCGGCGCTGGCCGACGCTTTCAACAAGATGGTGCAATCGGTGCGCAACTACCAGATGCAAACCGTCGAAGGCGGCTTGGGAACCGGTCGCGGCGGCTTGCAAGTGCAGCAGGAAGATCCGCCGCCTGCGCCTGCACATAAACCCAAAAGCAAATAAAGCGTTTTGAGAAAGCCATGACAGCGCCGCCTTCGCGGCGCTGTTTTTTTACGCCCTCTTTTTGAAAGAGATTTCTATATTTGACTTGTAAGCTCATTTACTGATCGTGGTACAGGTTTCATAGGGGGCATTCTGCCGCCACCGCGTTTTTAATTCAACGTAGGGGCGGCATCCCCCGCCTTCGCGGGGATAAGGTTCCGTGTATTCCGTAGGGGCGGCATTCTGCCGCCTGCAAGGTGCGCCGCGCCTCTACGAAACGACGCGCAGGCGGAGAGAAGATCGTGTTTTTTTCCTCTCTCCCCTTGTGGGAGAGAGGTTGGGAGAGAGGGGTATGCAGCGCAACAAAAAACCACCCCCTCTCCCACGAGGGGAGAGGGATTGATCGGCTCCGGCATCGCATACGTGAGAGAGGGGCTGGAGGATGCCGTCATTCCCGCGAAGGCGGGAATCCAGATGCCCTATTCCATAAAGGGGGAGAGGCTGGGGAATGGTTTCGTCTTCGCGTTGCGCTGCGTTCTCTTCCCCCCTCCCCTCGTGAGAGAGGGATTGAGGGTTGGATTCCCGCCTTCGCGGGAATGACGGCAAGTGAGGTTTTGCCTGTCGCGCCTTTATTGTCTGCGCGAGGATGGCGTTTTTGAGAGATTCCGTGTATCCGTAGAAGCGGGTTCGTGAACCGCCCGACAAAAACACAACCTCACCGTAGGGGCGGCATTCTGCCGCCCGCAGGGTGCGCCGCGCCTCTACGAAACGACGCGCGGACGGAGAGAAGGTCATGTTTTTCTCCGCTCTCCAAGATTACCGTCGTCATCTCTGGCGACGGCGCCCCAGGACAAGGCTGTTATAATTGCGCGCCGTCAAGGCCCCACGCAGTGAATTGGAAATGGTATGTACGTTTTTTTCGAGGATGATGGACAGCTAAAAGCAGGGACGATTCTCTCCGAATTGCCATCATCGCTACAAGTCGAGTTGCCCAGCGCCCGTCGCCTCAAGATTCGCAGTGATCGCGTCATGCTTCGCTTCGCGGCGCCATCGGCCGCCGAGGCGCTGAGCGAAGCGCAACGGTTGCGCGCCGAACTCGATCTGGATTTTCTGTGGGAAGCCTGCGCCGATACCGAATTCGGTTTCGAGGAGTTGGCGCGGGACTACTTCGGCGCGGCGTCATCGCCGCCGCAGGCGATGGCGATGGCGATAGCGCTGTTCAGCGCGCCGATGTATTTCTACAAGAAAGGACGCGGGCGCTACAGAAAAGCGCCGCTCGATGCCCTGACGGCGGCGCGCGCGTCGCTCGAACGCAAAGCGCGCGAAGCGGCACAGATCGAAGTCTGGCAGCAGGAGTTGCGCGAAAAAAAGATGCCCGCGGCGCTGTACGACAAACTGTCGATGCTCCTCTATGCGCCGGACAAAGCCTCGCTGGAATACAAGGCGTTTTGGGGCGCCTGCGAAGCGCTGAAAATGCATCCCGCTGTTTTGGCGCAAGCCTGCGGCGCGTTGCCCTCGACGCACGAGTATCACTTCAACCGTTTTCTGGCGCAGATGTTTCCGCGCGGCACGGCGTTTCCTTCTTATGGAGTGTTGCCGGAATGCCCTGATCTGCCGTTCGACGACGTGCAAGCGATCACGATTGACGACAGCACCACCACCGAATTCGATGATGCTTTTTCGATGCGCGTGCTGGCCGACGGCAAAACCGAAATCGGTTTGCACATCGCTTGCCCGGCGTTGGCGATGGCGCACGGCACGCCGCTCGACGCGATGGCGCGCGGTCGCTTGTCCACCGTGTACATGCCGGGGCGCAAAATCACCATGCTGCCCGATGCCGTGATTGATGAATTCACGCTGGCGGCAGGCAAGACGCCGGCGGCGTTGTCGCTGTACGTGACGCTCGATGAAGACGGCGCGCCGCTCGCACAGGAAACGCGGCTGAACCGCATCTCCGTCGCCGCCAATCTGCGGCTCGATGAAATCGACGAAACCTTCACGCGCGAAGCGGCGCCGAACGAACCCGCGCATACTGAAACCCTGCGCGTGCTGTGGCGCTTTGCGCAACACCGGACGAACGTTCGCGGCAAAGAAGAAACGCCGCGCACCGAATTTTCTTTTTACGTCGATTGGGACGCTGCGCCCGAAGGCGTCGTTTCGATTCTGCCGCGTTTGCGCGGCGCCGCGCTCGACCGCCTGGTTGCCGAGTGCGCGATCTTCGTCAACAACCGTTGGGGGCAATGGCTTGCCGACCGTAACATTGCCGCCATCTATCGCGTTCAAAACAACAGCCGCGTCAAAATGAGTACGCGCCCCGACGAACATCAGGGGCTGGGCGTTTCGCACTACATCTGGGCAACATCGCCGCTGCGGCGCTACACCGATCTCGTCAATCAGCGGCAACTGCTCGCCGCCGTGCGCGACGAAACGCCAACCTTCAAAGCGAACGACAGCGAGTTGCTCGCCATCGTTGCCGACTTTGAAGCCGTCTATCGTCAGTATGGCGAATTTCAGAGCGACATGGAGCGCTACTGGTGTTTGCGCTGGTTGTTGCAGGAAAAAGCGGAGAGCGCCGTCGCCATCGTTACCCGCGAGAACAATGCGCGACTGCGCGACATTCCGCTCAACATTACACTGCCCGATTTGCCGAATACGCTGACGCCGGGCACGCCCATTCAAGTGGCGCTGGGGCATGTGGATTTGTTGTTTTCGGCAGTAGAAGCACGGTTCCTGCATTCTCTTCCGCCAGCGGGAGAGAAGGAACGGCAGAGTTCTGATGGGGAATAACACAACGGACGCCGAAGCGTCCGTTGTTTTGTTGTTGTGTCGTATCAGTTCTGACGCATCAGCATGACGTGACTTTGCGCCGTAAGGCGAACGCCGCGCCACCGACCAGCAGCAACGCCAGAAGCGCCAGCATCGTGTCGCTCAGCGTCGGAATGTTCGACGTGCCGCCGCCGGCCCCTAAGGCCTTGGAGCGCAGATACCAGTTGTTCTGGGTTGCAGCCGTCAGTCCCTGCCCCAGTTCGTATTCAAAGCCGCCCTTGGTGACCGGCTGGCTCAACACAAAATCGCCGGGCGCCGACGTGCCGTTGTCCACCTGGATCAGCAAAATGCCGTCGCCCGAAGTCAGCGCGCCGGGGCCGTTGGTGTTGGTGACGGACACCTGCCCCACGCCCTGCAACGCGCCGGTGCTGTTCAGGTCAATCACCAGATGGTCGCTGGCCTGCGTGCTGGCGTCGTCCAGATAGGTGTTGAACTGGATCGTGCTGCCCGCAAAGCTCGTTGCGTCGCTGGTGACGACGTTGAAGGTGCTGTAGTTAGCCGGATTTGTGCCTGACCCCGCCGCAGAATATGCCGAAGAAGTCGTCGGCTGGCGGCTGCCTGAAATGTCCAGCGTGCCGCCGTCCAGCGTGAACTCGTCCGCCTTGATCGTGCCCACGCCGCCGCCGACCACTGTTGTGCCTGACGGGGCATCGAAGGTGCTCGGGTCGGGCTGGCCGGCATCGGCAGCGAGCGAGCCATAAATCGCGTCGTTGCGCACCGCGAAAACGCCGCCGCTGACCGCCGTCTCGCCGTAAATCTGCGACCATTTGTCAGTCGAGGCCGAGCCGTCGAACAGCACCACGCCGGGGTTGGTCTTTGACACCGTCAGCAAACCATAAGCCGGGTTGTTGGCAATCGTGTCGTAGAAGAAAATCGTCCGACCGGTCGAGGTGTTAAAGGTCGTTTCCGCCGCGGAGGAGACGCCATGGTACGAGTTCTGATACCAGATCGCGTTGCCGCCATTGCCGCTGTTGCTGATGTTGCCCATAAAGGTAATGTCGCCGCCGGTGGCGTTCAGTGCCACGTGGCCGCCCGCGCGGATCGCGCCGCCGTCGCCTCCGGCGGTGTTGGAGTCAAACTCCATGCCGTTTGCAAGGTTGGCGTTCAGCGTCACGTCTTGCCCCGTCCAGATCACGCCGCCGTTGCCGGTGACGGTCATGCTGCCGACGAGGATCGCGGCATCATCCGCGTGATTGTCCACGGCAGTCAGATTGCCGGTGATGGTGACGTTCAACTCCGCTTCCAGCACGCCGCCGGAGCCGATGATGGCTTTATTGGCGGACATATCGATGTCGCCGCCGGTGAGCGTGATGTTCCGGTTGGAATAAACCGCGCCGCCGCCGATGTAACCGACGTAGCCGGTGTAATTGACCGTGCCGTTGTCGCCAGACGTGTTGCCGCCCAGTTCGATCGTCTGGCCGGTGATGTTGACGTTGCCGTCATTGGGGTAGTTGATGACGTCGGGATTGGACGTGTAGATCGCCCCGCCCCGGCCCACGGCGGTGTTGTTGGTGATGGAGACGTCGCTGTTGCCGCTGGTGTTGCCAATGTCCACGCCCAGCGACGAAAGCACCGCGCCGGCGGAACCCGTGCCCGCCAAGTTCGAGGTAGCGCTGCCGCCCATTCCTGTCGTGAGACCCCAGCCATTGGCGTGGTTGTCGTCCAGAGTGATGGACTGACCGTAGATCGCCACCTTGTTGCTGGCGGACTGAATCGCCCCGGCGCTGCCGTTGGCGTCGTTCAGGTTCACAAAAACGCTTGTGGTGATGTTGTCGTTGCCGATGGTGATGTTGGCATCGGGGCGGAAGAACTCGTTGCTGGTGTAGATCGCGCCCGTGTGGATGTCGGCGTGGTTTGACCGCACGATGATCTGGTCGCCGTTGATGTCGATGCTGCCGTACGCGTCGCCCGCCACGGCGGGCGCCAGGCGCTCGCGGGTGTACACGGCGGCGGCGACGCCGGAGGTGGTGTTGCCCGACAGTTTGACCCCGCTGGCGGGGTTGCCGATGGCGATATTGCGGTTCTGCGAATAAACCGCGCCGCCGTCGGTGACGCCGTTCGTGCCGGTCGTGTTGTTGCCGTCCACGACGATTATGTTGGCGTTGGCGTTCGTGCCCAGCAAAATGTCGCCATCGGCGTAAATCACGCTGCCGTTGCGGGTGGAGCCGGCGGCAGCGGCGGTGACTGCATTGTCAACGAAATTGACCGTCCCGAACGTATTGACCGTCAGGGCGGTGTTGACCCCGGTCGAGTCAATCGCGCCGCCGCTGGCCGTCTGATCGCCGTATTGAATGGTGACGTTGGTCAGATTGAGTACGGCGGGAGCCGTGGTGGTGTTGACGAAGCGCGCGTAGGTTCCGGCCTCGTTGAGCGTCAACGAGAAAGTGGCGCCGTCAATCGAGAAAAGCGTGGGCAGCGTGATGTCGGTATGGCGCGTGGAATTCTGTGTCAGAGTCCAGGTATCGCCGGAGGCCGGCTGTCCCAGCCCTTCCAGCGACTGCGCCAGCGCGCCGGAAGAAGCCAAACCGATGCCGGCAAGCAACACCAACAGGCGCGGTACGGCTTTGTGCATAAAGGGTACTGAAGGCGACTCGTTAGGCAGCGCCGCCGGAGTCGCATACTGCGTCTTCTTGAAAAAGGCAAACATTGAAAAGTTCCTTTCTTGAACGAGAAAAAAACCTTTCCGATAGGGGGAAAGGATTGCGGTCAGACCCTGCGGTGAGATATTTCATCTCAAGCCCCTCCGCAGACCGACAAAACTGTTGCCGTTGATGCTTTTAGGATGCATTCATGTATTCGCAACTGTTGTTTTAATTTTATGGTGCTATCCATAGACTCACAAGATATTTTCTTGCTTTTTCAACCCATCGTCTTTAATTTTGTCTTTTGTGTCTCTTTTTCCAACACTGCCACTACCGCAACGCCCGCCCTACCGTCGCCACGCGACCGCCGGAAAGCCCCTCCAAAAAGCAAGAAAAGTTTGTTGCGCGAACGGTAAACAGCGATCAGAAATCGAACGCAAAGCCCGCGTTTTAATGATCTCGAAACCTTTGATGACTAAAGCGCAGTACAATAAAAAAGTGTGTTATTTCGGGAACTCCTCATCATGTTTTGTAACGCCTTCTGTCGTACAACTCATTCTCCTTCCATCACTTTAGCGCGGCGTTGCGGCGGTGGATTCGTCGCATCCCTGCTGGCCGCTTGTCTGCTGGCGGTCTCACTGGCGGCGCTGCCCGCCCCGGCTCTGGCGCAGGCGGTCACGGGCGTGGATGGCGGCAATGGCGTTGTTGGCGTCGCTGGCGGCAATGGCGGCGCGTCCGGCGACGGCAGCGCCGGCGGCGCGGGCGGCCTTGATGATGGCACTCCCCACCCCGGCGGCGATGGCAGCGCCGGCGCCGGCGGCGTGATCAGCAACCCCGCGGGCGGCACGATTCAGGGCGGCAACGGCGGCAACGGCAGCGGCGGCGGCGGCGGCGGCGGCGCGGGGATTGGCGGCGGCGGCGGCGGCGGCGATGGCGGCGGCTTCGGCGGTGGTGGCGGCGGCGCGGGCCATGGCGGCGGCGGCGGCGGCGGCGGCGCTGGGGGCGGTGCTGGCGGCGCGGGCGGCGCGATGAGCGGCGCGCTTACCCTGACCAACAGCGGCACGATTGCCGGCGGCAACGGCGGCAGCGGCGACAACGCCAACCACGCTGGCAACGGCGGCGATGGCATCGGCAACGGCGGCAGTTGCGTTGGCTCGTTCCACTGCGGCAGCGGCGGCGCGATCACCGGCGCGATCACGCTGAACAACCAGGCCGGCGGCGTGGTGCAGGGCGGCAACGGCGCGGGCAACGTTGCGGGCGGCGCGGGCGTGCGCGGGGCCAACGTGAGCATCGTCAACGACGGCACGATTTCGGGCGGATTGAATGGCGACGGCACGCAGGCCGACGCCATCGTTTTCACCGGCGGCACCAACAGCCTGGAGCTGTGGAGCAACTCCACCATTACTGGCAACGTGGTGGCCGTTTCGGGCGGCTCCGACACGCTGATTCTGGGCGGCAGCGACGACAGCGACATCCAGCTGGGCGACATCGGCCCGGGCCAGCAATACCAGAACTTCGCCAATTTCGAGAAAACCGGAACGAGCAACTGGACGCTGAACGGCACGACCACGGTGGCGATGCCGTGGACGGTGAGCGCGGGAGTGCTGGTTCTGGGTTCCGGCAGCAGCATGGGCGCGGCCAGCACGGTGCAAGTGAACGCGGGCGCAACGCTGGCCGTGATGGGGCCGGCCCCGCACACGCTGCAATCGCTGACCAATAACGGCACGGTGATACTGGAAGGGGACACGACGGTCGGCGCTTACACCGGCGGCAGCGGCAGCGCGCTGGACATCCCGGCGCAACTGAATGGCGGCGGCGCCCTTGCCGAGTTGACGGTGACGAACACCGTCAGTGGCGTGACGGCGGTGAATATCATCAATTTCGATCCGTCCGTCGCGCTGACCACCGGCAACGGCATGCCGCTGATTACCCTGCCGGCGGGCGCACCGGCGGGCAGCTTTGTGCTGGGCAGCGTGACCGACACCACTCTCGCCCCCATCACGGGCTACGACTTCAAACTGACGCAGGCCGGCAACGCTTTGTTTCTGCAAATCCTGGCCCAAGGGGCGGCATCCACCACCTCTGTACCGACGCTGAACACATGGGCGCTGGGTCTGCTGGCGCTTCTTCTGTTCGCCTTCGCGGCGGGCGGAGTGGTCAGGCGGCGCGCACGTTGAGGTTGCGCCGAGTAGATTTTTAGTTTTTTCCGACGCGCACGGCGGTTGGAATGAAGAACTCCAACCGCCGCGTGCTTACAAAGAACGATTAAAACGACGCTGAGGGATCGCGGCCTTGCAGCGCCGCGATGCGCACTTCGATGGGCGGGTGCGAGGCGAACAGCGACGACAGTTTGCCGCCGGCGATGCCGGAAGCGCGCAGGGATTCCGGCAATTCCTGCGTTTCCAGTCCGCCCAGCCGACGCAGCGCGTTAATCATGGATTGCGGTTGCCCCAGAAGGTTGGCGCTGCCGGCATCGGCGCGGAATTCGCGCCGCCGCGAGAACCAGGCAACGACCGCGCTGGCCAGAAAACCAAGCACGATTTGGCTGACGATCATAATGATGTAGTAGCCCGGGCCGACGCCGCGCTCGGTGCGGAAAACCACTTTGTCAACGATATAGCCGATCACTCGCGCCAGGAAGAAAACGAAGGTGTTGACGACGCCCTGAATCAGCGTCAACGTGACCATGTCGCCGTTGGAAACGTGGGTGATTTCGTGGCCGAGCACGGCTTCGACTTCGTTGCGGCTCATGCTTTGCAGCAGGCCGGTGGACACCGCGACCAGCGAAGCGTCGCGGCGGGCGCCGGTGGCGAACGCGTTGGGCGGGCCTTCGTAAATGGCAACTTCCGGCATGCCGATTTCGGCGCGTTGCGCCAGCTTGGTGACGGTTTGCATCAGCCAGGTTTCGGTCTCATTCTGCGGCGTGGTGATGACGCGCGCGCCCATGGTGTGTTTGGCCATGAACTTTGACATCAGCAGCGAGATGAAAGCGCCGCCGAAACCGAAGACGGCAGAAAACAGCAGCAACGTGCCGAGATTGAGTCCGCTCTGCGTCAGATAGCGATCGACACCCAGAATCGAGCAGACGATCGACAGCACGACCATCACGGCGATATTGGTGGCGAGAAGTAAAAAAACCCGAGTCATGATTCCTCCTTGAAATCCTTGAAAGCGCTTGACTATTGATGATGATACCGCTTTTTGGCGAACGCTACGGCTCGATAAATGGCGATAGGAAAGTAAAAGTCAATAAGTAAAAATCAATAAGCAACAAGTAAAAAGCAAAAAGCGCCAAGGCGAATATTCTAAAACGCCCATGCGCGGCGTTTTTTACACGGCGTTAGAGGGTTTTTGCCGTTAGATGGTTTGCCCTTCTCCGCCCGCGAAATCCGTCATCATCCGCCGTTCCCCCTTCGACAAGCTCAGGGCGAACGGTTGGGGGTCATCCCAGCTTCTTTTTCAGCAACGCATTCACTTGCGCCGGGTTGGCCTTGCCGCGCGAGGCTTTCATGATCTGGCCGACCAGCGAGTTGAACGCTTTTTCCTTGCCGGCGCGAACTTCGGCGACAATCGCCGGATTTTGCGCCAACACGTCGTCCACCATTTTCTCCAGCGCGCCGGTGTCGGAGATTTGTTGCAGACCGCGCTCGGCGATGATGCGGTCGATGGCGCTGACGTCGTCACGCGCGCCGCTTTGCCACAACGCTTCAAACACGTCTTTGCCGCCTTTGTTCGAGACGGTGCCGTCTTGCACGCGGGCGATTAGCGCCGCCAGTTGTTCGGGCGAAATCGGCGCGTTTTCAACGCTGATTTCGTGGCGGTTCAACGCCGCCGACAGTTCGCCGATCATCCAGTTGGCGACGGTTTTGGCGTTGGCTTTCCCGACGATGTTTGCCGCCGTTTCAAAGTAACGCGCGAAGGCAAGGCTGGCGGTCAACTGCTCGGCGTCGTAGGCGGGCAGCGCGTAGTCGGCGATGAAGCGCGCCGCCATCGCCGTCGGCAATTCCGGCATGTCGCGGGCGACGCGGGCGATCCAGTCGGCGCCGATCATCAGCGGCGGCAGATCGGGGTCGGGGAAATAGCGGTAATCGTGCGCGTCTTCCTTGCTGCGCATCGCGCGCGTTTCGCCGGTGTCGGGATCGAACAGCCGCGTTTCCTGAACGACGCGGCCGCCGTCTTCGATCAATTCGATCTGACGGCGCACTTCAAACTCGATCGCTTTTTCCATGAAGCGGAAGCTGTTGAGATTTTTGATTTCGCAGCGGGTGCCGAGCGGCTCGCCGGGACGGCGCACCGAGACGTTGGCGTCGCAACGAAAGCTGCCCTCCTGCATGTTGCCGTCGCAAATGTCAATCCAGCACACCAGCGCGTGTAGCGCCTTCGCGTACACGATGGCTTCTTCGGCGGAGGCCATGTCCGGCTCAGTGACGATTTCGAGCAGGGGCGTGCCGGCGCGATTCAAGTCGATGCCGGTCATCCCGTGAAAATCTTCGTGCAGGCTTTTGCCGGCGTCTTCTTCGAGATGCGCGCGCGTCAAGCGCACCGTTTTCTGTCCCGTTGACGTGGTAATGGTCAGCCCGCCGCCTTGCACCACCGGCACTTCAAACTGGCTGATCTGGTAACCCTTCGGCAAATCGGGATAGAAGTAATTTTTGCGGGCGAAGATGCTCGTGGGGTTGATCGTAGCGCCGACGGCCAAGCCGAAACGGATCGCCCGCTCGACCGCGCCGACATTGGCGACCGGCAAGACGCCGGGCAAGGCCAGGTCAACCGCCGAGGCTTGCGTGTTGGGCGCTGCGCCAAACGCGGTGGACGCGCCGGAAAACATTTTCGACGCGGTGGACAACTGCGCGTGGGTTTCCAGCCCAATGACGACTTCCCAAGTTCTTTCACGCATGGCGAGTCTCCTTCGGGGTACGCCGATGCCAATCGGTCGCTTGCTGGAAGCGGTGCGCGATGTTGAGCAGTCGCGCTTCCGAGAAATACGGGCCTTGCAACTGCATCCCGATAGGCAAGCCGTTCGGGGTGAAGCCGCAGGGGACGGACATCGCCGGCAACCCCGCGAGGTTGGCGCCGATGGTGAAAATATCGTTTAGGTACATTTGGATCGGATCCTGCATTTGAGCGCCGAGAGACGGCGCCGTTGTCGGCACGGTCGGGCCTAATATCACGTCGCACTGCGCGAAGGCGGCCTGATAATCGTCGGCGATCAGCCGCCGTACCTTCTGCGCTTTCAGGTAATAAGCGTCGTAGTAGCCGTGCGAGAGGACGTAAGTGCCGACCAGAATGCGGCGTTTGACTTCATCGCCGAAACCTTCGGCGCGCGTTTTCTGGTACATGTCGAACAAGTCGGTGTACTGCGCGGCGCGATGGCCGTAGCGCACGCCGTCGAAGCGCGACAAGTTCGACGACGCTTCTGCCGGCGCCAGCACGTAATACGTCGGCACGGAATAGTCGATGTTAGGCAGCGATACCGGCACAGTGGCCGCGCCCAGCGCTCGCAGTTCGACCAGCGCCGCTTCGACGGCAGCCAGCACCGGCGCGTCGATGCCGTCGCCGAAGAAAGCGTCGGGCAAGCCGATACGCACGCCTTCGAGCGGTTTGGCCGCCGCCGGTTGCGCCAGTTCGCGGCTGTAATCTTCTTTCGGGTGCGGCAGCGAGGTGGCGTCGCGGACGTCATGGCCGGCCATCGCGGTCAACAGCAGCGCGCAATCTTCGGCGCTGCGCGCCATTGGCCCGGCTTGATCGAGGCTGGAGGCGAACGCCACCATGCCGTAGCGCGAGCAAATGCCGTAGGTCGGCTTGATGCCGGTGATGCCGCAGAACGACGCCGGTTGGCGGATCGAGCCGCCGGTGTCGGAGCCGGTGGCCGCCGGAACCAGCCCCGCCGCCACGGCGACGGCGCTGCCGCCGGAGCTGCCGCCCGGCACGGCCTCAGGCTGCCAGGGATTGTGAACGATGCCGAAAAACGAGGTTTCGGTACTGCTGCCCATCGCGAATTCGTCCATCGCCGTCTTGCCGATCAGCACGGTGCCCGCTTGCTTCAGCGCGGTAACGATGTGCGCGTCGTAGGGCGCGACGAAGTTCGCCAGCATTTTCGATGAGCACGTGGTGCGCAAACCTTCCGTCATAAACAGGTCTTTTTGGGCGATCGGGATGCCGGTCAGCGCTCCGCCCTCGCCTTTGGCGCGCGCCGCGTCCGCGGCTTTGGCGGCCGCACGAGCGCCGTCGGGATCGACGCTGACGAAGGCGTTGAGGGTTGGTTGGGCGGCGGCGATTTTCGCCAGCGCCGCGTCGGTCAATTCCAGCGCCGAACACTGCCGCGCTGCCAGCGCAGCGGACAGTTCGGCGACCGTGGCAAAAGCAAAATCTTTCATTCGATCACCTTCGGCACGAGGTAAAGGCCGTCCTGCACGGCGGGCGCGCCTTGCTGATAATGGTCGCGGCGATCTGGCTCGATGACCCGGTCTTCGCGCAACGGCAGCGCCAACGGCTGGGCGTGCGCCATCGGCGCTACCCCGTCGGTATTGATTTTGGACAAGGCGTCGATCATGTCGAGAATCGAATCGAGTTGCTGCTGCAAGCGCGGCAATATGGCATCGTCGATTTTAATGCGCGCGAGATGCGCGACCCGTTGAATTTCATTCTGTGAAAGTGCCATCAAGCATTCCGTTCCGATGATCCAAAAACTGCGCCGATCTCGCCGCCGATCGGATCGACCGGAGAAAAAGGCGAAAGAGCCGTGCAGAAACAAAGGCGGATAGGGTATCATATGCGGCAACGCGAAGGCAGTCGGCACAGTCATATCCCGTCAACAGATGTTTCCCGCGCGGATCAGGCGGGAAGTTTCCTTTGGGACGGTCAGAAGTGTCGGCGGTTGCGCGAATCCGGATTTTCCGGTTGAGTTGACTGTAGTTTTGCGGGCTTCGTCTCGGCAAAGCTTTTATTTTGGGACACGCCATGTTCGGTTTTTTAGGACGATATTTTTCCAGCGATCTCGCCATTGATTTGGGTACTGCCAACACGCTGGTTTACATGAGGGGCAAAGGTGTGGTGCTCGACGAACCTTCGGTCGTCGCGCTTCGTCAGGAGGCCGGCCCGCACGGCAAAACGACCATTCAGGCCGTTGGCCTCGCTGCCAAACAAATGCTCGGACGCACCCCCGGCACCATTCAAGCCGTGCGTCCGATGAAAGACGGCGTGATCGCCGATTTCCGCGTCACCGAGAAGATGCTCAAGGAGTTCATCAAGAAAGCCTTGCAATCGCGTTTTCAGTTCTTCCCCAACCTTCGCATCATCATCTGCGTGCCGTGCGGTTCGACGCAAGTGGAGCGGCGCGCCATTCGTGAATCGGCGATTGAAGCGGGCGCTTCCAAAGTTTATTTGATCGAAGAACCGATGGCGGCAGCAATCGGCGCCAACTTGCCGATCTCGGAAGCGGTTGGTTCGATGGTGGTGGACATCGGCGGCGGCACGACCGAAGTCGGCGTGATTTCGCTGGGCGGCATGGTCTATTCCGGCAGTGTTCGTGTCGGCGGCGACCGCTTCGACGAAGCCATCGTCAATTACATCCGCCGCAACTACGGCATGTTGATCGGTGAAATGACCGCCGAAGAGGTCAAGAAAAAAATCGGCTCGGCGTTCCCCGGTTCGGAAGTGCGCGAAATGGAGGTCAAAGGACGCAACCTCGCCGAGGGCGTGCCGCGCAGCTTCACCGTGTCGTCGAATGAAATTCTGGAAGCGTTGAGCGAACCGCTGAACAGCATCGTGTCGGCGGTCAAGAGCGCGCTGGAACGCACGCCGCCCGAGTTGGGCGCCGACATCGCCGACCACGGCATGGTATTGACCGGCGGCGGCGCGTTGTTGCGCGATCTGGATCGCTTGTTGATGGAAGAAACCGGCTTGCCGGTCATCATCGCCGACGATCCGCTGACTTGTGTGGTGCGCGGTTGCGGGCAGGCGATCGAAGACATCGACAAACTGTACGCGCTTCTCACAACCGATTAGTCGTTTTTGATGAGGTTTTGAACGGGGGTTATGAACGGAGCGCCAAATCATTTTCTTGACGCCCCGTTTTGCCTGATGGCGGGTGGCTTACCCGTATTTTTTTCCGTGTTTTCGTCTGCGTCTCGTCCATGATCCCCGGTGAACCGCCTCCCTTTCTGTATCGCGGCCCGTCGATTCTGGCGCGCTTCGTTTTTTTCGCGCTGCTGTCGTTGTTGCTGTTGTTCATCGACACCCGTTACCAAAATCTGGAAAAACTGCGCATCGGCATTGCCACGGCGCTGTACCCGCTGCAACAACTGGCGCGCTGGCCGCACACCGCCGTGCAAGAGATCGGTGTTTATTTCACCGATAAAGAAACGCTGGAAAAACAAAACACCGCCCTGTCGCTGCAACTTCTCGATCAGGGGCGTCAGATGCAGGAAACACAAACCATCAAGCAGGAAAACGAACAACTTCGCGCGTTGCTGGAGTTGCGATCACAAACATCGCGCAGCGCGCACACCGTCGAAATGCTTTACGACACGCGCGATCCGTTCGTTCAGAAAATCACCGTTGACAAGGGACTGATGCAGGACATCAGGGAAGGCTCCGCCGTGCTGGACGCCAACGGCGTCATCGGCCAAGTGACCCACGTTTCCCTGCTCACGGCGGAAGTAACGCTGCTGATCGAAAAAAATCACACCACGCCGGTGCAGATTGAGCGGACGGGGATGCGCAGCGTGCTGTACGGCATGGGCGTGGGTACGCCGATGGAGTTGCGTTTCATTTCGCCGGCCACCGACGTGCGGGTCGGCGACCGTCTCGTCACTTCGGGGCTGGGCGAGGTTTACCCGGCGGGGCTGGCCGTTGCGACGGTTGTCGCCATCGACAACAACACTGAACAATCGTTCGCGCACATCACGGCCAATCCGGTCGCCGGCGTCGTCAGCAGTCGCCACTTGCTCGTCGTCGATGCGCAAGCGCCGACGCCGACTCCTGAAGCCGCGCCGGAACCGCCGCCCAAAGAGAAGACCGGCAGGAGCAAAGCCGTTGGCAATCGGAGAACACCATGAAGCCCGAAATGAAACCTGAAAGCGCCGTGTCGCGCTTCAGCGGCCCTTCGCTGGAACCGATCAATCCGAAATTGTTGCTGCCGCCGCCGCGACTGTGGTTTATCACCGTTACCCTGTTGGTGGCGTTGTTGATCGACTTGTTTCCTCTCTCCGAAGCGGTGACGCCGTGGCGCCCTGAAATCGTAGCGCTGACTTTGCTGTACTGGTGTACTTGGGCGCCGCGCCTGGTCGGCGTCAGCATCGGCTTTGTGCTGGGTTTGGTGATGGATGTCGCCAACGGTTCGGCGCTGGGGCAACATGCGTTCGCTTACACGTTGCTGGCGTTCGGCGCCGATTATTTCCGGCGGCGCGTCGTCAGTTTTCCGATGTGGCAACAAATGGTGTTCGTCGCGCTGTTGCTGGAAATTTGCGCGGTGGTGGTGTTTCTGCTGCGGATGATGAGCGGCGGCGCTTTGTCCGGCGCAGCGTATTTCATCGTGCCGCTGATCAGCGCGGCGCTGTGGCCGGCGTTGCAGTCGTTGTTGCAGTGGCAACAGCAACGCGCCGCGCAAGCGGAGCGGTAATGGCGCGACGCATCCTTGAAGGCTCGCCCGAATGAGACGACGCGATTTCTGGCGCTGGTTGCCGCGTCGTCATCACTACGAAATCCGCGATCCGGCGCGCGAACTTTTTCTTTTTCGCCAACGCTTGTGGTTGACCGGCTTGGCGATGTTGGTGGTGTTCGGCGTATTGCTGGGGCGGTTTTTCTATTTGCAGGTGATCGCCCATCAGCAATACCAAACGCAGGCGGAGAACAACCGGATCACCGTTGTGCCGGTGGGGCCGAGTCGAGGCACGATCAGCGACCGCAACGGCAAAGTGCTGGCGCAAAGTTTTTCGGCTTACACACTGGAACTGACGCCATCGAAAATTGACGATCTTGAAACCACGCTGACGCAGATTGGCGAATTGATCGAGATCACGCCGCGCGATTTGAGGCGGTTTCGGCGCGCGATGGAAGAGTCGCGCAACTTCGACAGCCTGCCGTTGCGCACCAAGTTGAACGACGAGGAAGTAGCGCGTTTTGCCGTGAACAAATACCGTTTCCCCGGCGTCGATATTCGCGCCCGCCTTTATCGGCAGTATCCGGAAGGCGAAATCGCGTCGCACGTTTTGGGTTACATCGGTCGCATCAACGATCGCGACGTGGATCGCTTGACCGACAGCGGCGACATTCTCAACTACAAAGGCACTGATCACATCGGCAAAACCGGCATCGAGTTATCGTATGAGGACACGCTTCACGGTGTCGTCGGGTTTGACGAAGTGGAAGTCGATGCGCTGGGACGGGCGGTGCGCTCGCTCACCAAGGTGGCGCCGATTCCCGGCGACCATTTGCAACTTACGATCGACTTGCGTTTGCAGCAACTTGCCGAGCAATCGCTGGGCGAGGCCAACGGCGCCGTGGTGGCGATCGACCCGAACAACGGCGAGATTCTGGCGATGGCGTCGATGCCCGGCTTCGATCCCAACTTGTTCGTCGAAGGCATCGACATCGCCAACTGGGATCGCTTGAACACATCGCCCGACAAACCGCTGTTGAACCGCCCACTGCGCGGCGCTTATCCGCCCGGCTCGACGCTCAAGCCGTTTCTGGCGCTGGGCGCGTTGACTTCGGGCAAGCGCACGGCGGACTATGCGTTCAACGATCCGGGCTACTTTGAATTGCCAAGCGGCGCCGGCACGACCTACCGTTTCCGCGACGACAAACCCGGCGGCCACGGTCGTGTGGACATGTACAAATCCATCTCGGAATCGTGCGACACGTACTACTACGTGCTCGCCAGCGAAACCGACATCGACGATACCGCCCGTTTCTTGTCGCAATTCGATTTCGGTCAAATAACCGGCATCGATCTCGAAGGCGAAGCGACCGGCGTTTTGCCGTCGCGCGCCTGGAAACGCGATCGGTTCAGCGGCCCGCGCTACAAAGAAGAACACCGGCGCTGGTATCTCGGCGATTCGATTTCCGCCGGGATCGGTCAGGGCTACAACAGTTTCACGCCGCTGCAACTGGCGCACGCCGTCGCGACGCTGGCCAACAACGGCGTGGCATATCGCCCGCACTTGGTCAAGCGCATCATCGACGGCTCGACCGGGCAGAGCAAGGAAATTTCGCCGGAGATCACCCGCCGTCTCAATTTGAAACCGGCGAATCTGGCGGCGATCAAGAAGGCGATGGTTGATGTCAATCGCGAAGGCACTGCCATGCGCATTTTCAAAAACGCGCCTTACACCAGCGCCGGCAAAACCGGCACTGCGCAGGTATTTTCGTTGCGCGGCGAGCGCTACGTCGAATCGCAAATCAAAAGCCATTTGCGCGATCACGCCTGGTACGTCGCTTATGCGCCGGCGGAAAAGCCGGTCATCGCCGTTGCCGTGCTCGTCGAAAACGGCGGCTTCGGCGCGCGCGCTGCTGCGCCGGTGGCGCGGGCGTTGTTCGACGATTACTTGCTCGGAAAGCGCGAGCCGGTCAAACCGCCGTCTGACGACAACGAATGGGAGGAGTAAGTCATGCATCTTCGCGATCATCTCTCCGCCGCCTGGCTGCGCCTGACCCGACACATCGACGGGCCGCTGATGGCGATTGTGCTGCTTCTGCTTGCCGTCGGCGCTGTGGTGTTGTTCTCGGCGCTGGCGCCGGACACCGACCGTTTCATCCAACAAATCAAAAGTGTCGGCATTGCGCTGGTCGTGATGTGGATCGTCGCCAACATTGCGCCGCATCGCCTGGCGCAAATCGCGTTGCCGCTTTATCTCCTCGGCGTGCTGATGCTGATCGGTGTGGCCTTGTTCGGCGTGACCGTGAACGGGTCGCAGCGCTGGCTGGCGCTCGGCGGTTTTCGCTTTCAACCGTCCGAATTACTGAAGCTGGCCGTGCCGTTGTTGCTGGCCTGGTATTTTCAGAAAGCCGAAGCGCGCATCACCTTCAGCAATTTTCTGGTCGCCATGTTGTTGATCGCGATACCGACGTGGCTGATCAAACGTCAGCCTGATTTGGGCACGGCGATGCTGGTTGCCGCGTCCGGTTTTTATGTGCTGTATCTGGCGCGGTTGTCGTGGAAAGTCATCGTCGTGTTGACGGCAAGCGCCGTGCCGCTGGTCTGGTTGTTCGCGCACGACTACCAGAAACAGCGGGTGCTCTCGTTTCTCGACCCGGCCGCCGACCCGCTGCGCTCGGGCTATCACACCTTGCAGGCGACCATCGCCATTGGCTCCGGCGGCGTCACCGGCAAAGGCTGGATGAACGGCACCCAGACCCATCTCGATTTTCTGCCTGAACGCCATACCGATTTCATCTTTGCCGTTTACGGCGAAGAGTTTGGGCTGGTCGGCAACATCGTGTTACTGGCGTTGTACACCGCGCTGTTAGTACGTGCGTTGATGATCGCCAGTCACGCGTCGTCGTTGTTCGACCGTTTGCTGGCCGGCACCATCACGCTGATGATTTTCACTTACGCGGCGGTCAACATGGGGATGGTCAGCGGTATTTTGCCGGTGGTCGGCGTGCCGTTGCCGTTTGTTTCTTACGGCGGCACCGCGCTGCTTTCGCTGTTCATCTGCATCGGGATTTTGATGAGCATTCAAACGCATCGAAAACTGGTGGCGACTTGAGGAGGGATCGGGCATGATGAATCGACGTTTTCAAGGAATAAATCACCTTCGCGCCTTGTTGCTTTGCTTGGCGGTATTGACATTGCTCGCCGCCTGTTCGAGCAGCCCGAAGCGCAGCGGCGGCAGTAGTTATTATCAGGACGACGGGCCGGGCAGCACGTCGGTCAACCTCGACGCGATTCCCGACGCCGTTCCCAAAGCCGAGCCTTTGCACCGCTTCGCCAATCGTCCCTATACCGTGCTGGGGCGCACCTACGTTCCGGCGACGACGTTGGCGCCATACAAGGCGCGCGGCACGGCATCGTGGTACGGGCGGAAATTCCACGGCCAGAAAACTTCGATCGGCGAAGATTACGACATGTTTGCGATGAGCGCCGCACACCCGACCTTGCCGCTGCCGTCGTATGCACGGGTCACCAATCTCGCCAACGGCAAGAGCGTGGTGGTGCGCGTCAATGATCGCGGCCCGTTTTTGCACGACCGCCTCATCGACCTTTCCTACGCAGCGGCATATCGAATCGGGATTGCCGCCAATGGCACCGGCGAAGTTGAAGTCGAAGCGCTGTTGCCGGGCGGATGGGCGACCGATTTGACGGCGAAAGCGTCGGCGCCGACGAGCGCCACGCCGCCGGTAGCGGTAACGACAGCGCCCGCTGCTGCGGCTCCTTCTGCCTCTGCGACCACCGCGCCCGCGCCGGTTATCGCAACGCCGACTGCCGCAACGCCGCCCGACGCGGCGCTGCAAACCGTCGGCGGCGTCATCATTGTGCAGCTTGGCGTTTTCGCCAATGCCGCCAATGCCGAGGCGTTTCTGGCGCACGTTCAGGGCACTCTCGACGCGACGCGCTACACAGCGCGCGTTCAACAGCGTGACGACGGCAAGTACCGCGTGTTTCTCGGGCCGTACCCGCAGCGCGCCGACGCGCAGCAAGTGGCCGCACATTTGAACGAGGCGTTAGGGCTGACGACTTTTGTGACCGCCCCTTAGGGGTGCGTTGAGACCATCTCAATCGTTCGGGCTGAGCTTGTCGAAGCCTAAGAAGAGACGCGGCGCGCCCTTCGACAGGCTCGGGGGTGAACGGAGTCAGTCCGCGCGTTCCTTGCTCTGCGCGAATGGCGCAGCGAGGGATTTGTCCGAAGCCGGAGTTGTCCAACATTGGGCGTTTACCGGCCGGTTTTTGCCAGTATTCCGTCGTTATGTGGCGACAATCCTGCGGGCGCGCGGCTCCTTGCGAATAAAAGGGACGCGCGCCGCAGAGAATCGCTATCATCACTGCGGTTTTTGCCTTTATAATCGCATGTTGGAACGCTCGCTGCCGACATAGGGAAAACCGAAGCGAGTGAAGTATTGAGAGAACACGGTCAGGTTTTGTGGTGAAACATTTTTGGAAACATCGTGATTTTTTTCGCCGCGCGTGGTGGTTGAGCGGCGTCGCCATCATCGCTGCGTTGTTGCTGATGTCGTCGGGCGCGCGGGCGCAGTTGACGATTGAGATCATCGGCGGCGGCAGTGCGGCGATGCCGATTTCTGTGGTGCCCTTCGCCGGCGAAGCCGATTTTCCGCTGGGCATTTCGGGCGTGGTCAGCGGCGATTTGACGCGCTCCGGTCGTTTTCGTCCCATCGACGGCGCCAATATCGCGCCGCGTCCAGCGACAGCGGAAGAAGTCAACATCAGCCTCTTTCGGACGCGCGGTGCCGACGCCGTTGTCGTCGGCGGCATGCGGCGATTGAACGACGGCAGAATCGAAGTGCGTTTCGCGCTGGTCGATGCGGTGAAGCAGCAAACGCTCGCCAACATGGTTTACACCGTCACGCAGCAGCAGTTTCGCGCCACCGCGCACAAAATTGCCGATGTGATTTACGAGAAACTCACCGGCGAACCGGGAGTGTTTTCGACGCGCATCGCTTACATTACGCAACAAGGTTCGCAACACCAGTTGCAGATTGCCGACGCCGATGGCGACAACCCGCAAACGATTGTCTCCTCGAAAGACCCGCTGATTTCGCCGCGCTTCTCGCCGGACGGCAGCCGCATCGCTTACGTTTCGTTTGAAAACCGCAAGCCGGTGGTTTATGTGCAATCGCTGCTCGATGGCAAGCGGCAAGCGGTCGCCAACTTTCGCGGCAGCAACAGCGCGCCGGCCTGGTCACCCGATGGCAAGCAGCTCGCGGTGACCTTATCGCGCGATGGCGGCTCGCAACTCTTTCTGGTTTCCGCCGCTGGTGGCGGTGAGGCGCGCCGATTGATGAGCTCGCCGGGCATTGACACCGAAGCGGCGTTCATGCCGGACGGCCAATCGTTGTTGTTCGCGTCGGATCGCGGCGGCACGCCGCAGATTTACCGCTTGTGGATTGGCGACGGTCGCGTTGAACGGGTGACGATGGAAGGCGCTTACAACGTTTCGCCGCAACCGTTGCCGGGCGGAAAAGGCATGGTGTTCGTGCGTCGGGACGAAGGCCGCATGCAGATTGCGACGATGGATTTTCAGACGCGGCAAGTGTTGGCGCTGACGCCGGGGCCGATGGACGAAAGTCCGGCCATCGCGCCCAACGGTCGCTACGTGCTGTACGCCGGCCAGAGCGGCGGGCGCAATATTCTGGCGGCCGTGTCGATCGACGGCACCATTCGTCAGCGCATCGGCGCGCTGGCGCAGCAAGTGCGCGAGCCGTCGTGGGGTCCGCTGCTTTGATTTTTTCATGGTTTTTCGCTTCACGTTTTTTTATGGAGGTTTTATGTCTCGCTTGTTGAAATTCGGTTTCCTCGTTTTCGCTGCCTTGCTCGTGGCGGCCTGCTCTTCAACACCCTCAGACGAAGGCGCGCCGGTTGACGAGCGCACAGTCACGTCCAACACTGGCGGCGCAGACACCAGCGGCGCCAATGGTGGGAACGTTTCCGGCGCCGATGTCGCCAACAAAGGCGGCAACGAATTGAAAGACCCGGGCAACATTCTGTCGCGGCGCGGTGTTTTCTTCGCGTTCGACAGCTATGTCGTCGAAGATCAGTATCGGGCGCTCGTCGAAGCGCACGCTCGCTATCTGGTCAGCCATCCCGGCGCCAGAATGACGCTGCAAGGGCACACCGACGAACGCGGCACGCACGAGTACAACATCGCGCTCGGTCAACGCCGCGCCGATGCTGTCAAGCGGATGATGTTGCTGTTGGGCGCGAACGAAGCGCAGATCGAATCTGTCAGTTTTGGCAAGGAAAATCCGCGCAACCCCGGCCACGATGAAGCCGCGTGGGCAGAAAACCGCCGCGTTGACATCATTTACGCCGGAGAATAAACGCCTTCGTTGAAGGTTTCTCGGAACATGGCCATGATTCGTCTTCCTTCTTCCCGCGCTGTGTTGCCGCTGCTGTTTGCGGCGCTGTCGGCGTCGTCGCTGGCGTTGTGGTCGTCCGGCGCTCAGGCGTTGTTCGACGACGACGAAGCGCGCAAGCGCATCGAGCAGACCAACACGCGCCTGACGCAGCTCGAAACGCAAATGAACGACCGCCTGACGGTGCTGGAGCAGCAAAAAAGCTCGCAGGCGGTTCTGGAATTGTCCACGCAGCTTGACGCCATTCGCAGCGAAGTGGCGCAACTGCGCGGGCAGATCGAAGTGTTGACGTACGAACTGAACGAAGCGAAGCGGCGGCAGCGCGATCTTTACACCGATCTCGACAGCCGTCTGGCGCGTCTGGAAAACAGCGGCGGCGCGCCGTTGAGTTCTAGCGGCGGCGCGTCCGAGGCCACCGTTCCAGCGGGTGGACAAACCACAGCGCAACCGGCAGCGCGCGATGAAGGTGCTGAACAAAAAGTGTACGATGCGGCGATGGAGCAATTCAAGCGCGGCGATTACGCCGGAGCGGCGGATGCGTTCACGACGTTCACGACAACGTATCCGCAAAGCCCGTTGGTGTCGTCGGCGCAATACTGGATCGGCAACGCCCGCTTCGCGCAGCGCGATTACAAGGCGACCATCGCCGCGCAAACGCAATTGCTGCAAAAATATCCGGACAGCCCGAAAGCGCCGGACGCCATGCTGAACCTCGCGTCGGCGCAAGCCGAACTGGGCGACAAAGCAAACGCGCGCAAAACCTTGCAAGACATCGTCACCCGTTACCCGAATTCGGACGCGGCGGTCAAAGCGCGACAACGGTTGCGGTAGCAGGGATCAGAGAATAAAAGTTGGCTCCTGGCGGGCGGCGGAATGCCGCCCCTGTGGTTGATACCTGTGCAGACTTTCTCCTCTCGTTTGATTGCTTGGCAACGCCAGCAAGGTCGTCACCATTTGCCTTGGCAGAACACCCGCGACGCCTATCGGATATGGCTCTCCGAAATCATGCTGCAACAAACGCAGGTGACAACGGTGATCGGTTACTTCTCACGTTTCGTGCAACGTTTTCCGACGGTGCAAGCATTGGCTGCCGCGCCGCTGACGCAAGTGCTCGAACACTGGTCGGGCTTGGGCTATTACCGGCGCGCGCACCATTTGCACGCGACGGCGCAAAGCGTCGTCAACGATTACGGCGGCGTTTTCCCCGAGTCACAAGAGTCGTTGATGACCTTGCCCGGCATCGGTCGCTCGACGGCGGCGGCGATTACCGTTTTCGCGTTCGGTCACCGCGCCGCGATTCTCGATGGCAACGTGCGTCGTCTTCTCGCGCGCCATCACGGCATTGAAGGATTCACAGGCGCGCCCGCGATTGAAAAAACGCTGTGGGCGCTCGCCGAACAGTTGTTGCCGCGACAACATCTCGAAGCCTACACGCAAGGGCTGATGGATATTGGCGCGCAAATCTGCACGCGCAGCAAACCGCGATGCGGGCAGTGCCCATTGCGCAGCGATTGCGTTGCCTACGACCAAAACCGTGTTCACGAATTGCCGACACCGCGTTCCGGAAAAGCGCCGACGCGTCGTGATTTTTGCTTGCTGATCTTGCGCCGGAACGGGCGCGTATTGCTCGAAGAGCGCGCGAATCGTGGTATTTGGTCGGGACTGTGGAGTTTTCCCGAATGCGACAAGAGCGACAACCTCGCCGCGCTGATCCGTGAACGCTGGGGGCTGACGCTCATCGCCAAGACCGCCCAGCCGGAGGTGATCCACAAATTGACGCACCGAACCCTGCACATCACGCCGATTCTGGCGACGGTGCGCGGTCGTCTGGACAATGTCACCGACCGCGACGCCCGTTTCTTCTCGCCGCCCGAAGCTCGGGCGCGCGCGTTGCCGACGCCGGTTCGCCGACTTCTCTTTTCTGCAACATGAGAGACGCACGATCCGGTCGTTTTGCGATGTGAGCGGCCAATCCGTGCGACAATGAACAAACGGGCGAAGCGAAAACGCGCCAGCTCGCGCTTTTATGATTATCTACGACCTCATTTGCAGCCATCACCACACCTTCGAAGGTTGGTTCGCTTCTGCTGCCGCCTTTGTCGCGCAGCGCGATGCCGGTCAGGTGCGTTGTCCGGTATGCGACGATTCGCAGGTTGAGAAGCGTCCTTCCGCCAAAGTGCGGACGGCGCGCGAGTCGGTCTCCGATGCCGCCACCGAAACGGTTTCCATACGCGGTATGCAAAACGTCTCCACCCATACCCCGTCGGATTTCATGCTGAAGCTGCGCGAGATGGTGCAATCCACCGAAAACGTCGGCGAACGGTTCCCCGAAGAAGCGCGTAAAATCCACTATCATGAAATTCCGGCGCGCCCCATTCGCGGGCAAGCTTCGGCGGAAGATGTCGAGGCGCTTGCCGAAGAAGGCATCGACCTCACCCTGCTGCCGCCTTTCCTGATGCATGACGTGCATTGATGATGCGGAGGTTGTCATGTCGCTGGCGCAACTGCGCGCCTTGACGTATAATCGCCGGTCTTTCGGGTCGTTAGCTCAGCTGGTAGAGCAGCGGACTTTTAATCCGTTGGTCGCAGGTTCGATTCCTGCACGGCCTACCAGATTTTCAGGGAAACGCTGAATCCTTCCCAACTGTTCGGGCGGAGCTTGTCGAAGCCCCGGTGATCGCCTTTTGCCTTTCAACGCGCTCAGGGCGAATGGGATTCATCAGCGTATCTCGGAATGCGATAAAATAAGAATACCGGCGCGCCGGTTGTGGGTCGTTAGCTCAGCTGGTAGAGCAGCGGACTCTTAATCCGTTGGTCATAGGTTCGATCCCTATACGGCCTACCACACGATTTAGTAGTAAAGTTGCAAAAAAAGGGCTGCGTTTCCGCAGCCCTTTTTCTTTCTTGCGTTGGTTTCTACATCAACGCGCGTTCACAAGGTTTATTCCCACACCCTGCGCCGCGCCGACCAGACGGCCAACCCGCCCAACAGCAACGCCAGCAGCGCCAACATGCGCGTGTCCAGCGTCGGAACCGTGGAGGTGGCGGAAGGAACGCGGAGGAGGACGGTGCTTTGTGTCGAAACGATCGTTTCCAAAGCAGTTAGTGCGCCACCGCCAAGCGAGCCCATAACAGTACCGCGCGCGTCCGCCGTGTTGGAGATCGTTCCGGCAGACACATCCGCCGCCGTCACCGTATAATCCGCCGAGCACGTCATGCTGGCGCCCATGGCCAGAGTTGTTGCTGGGCAGGTAACGGACGACAGGGCGCCGCTACCGGTAAACAAGGTGTCGTCAATGCTCACATCGCTCAAGTTCACATTGCCGGTGTTTTGTATCAGAAAATAGAAGGTCACGTCATCACCCGCCACCAACTGAGTGGTGCTGGCCGTTTTGGTAACCGTCAGCGCCGGTTTGTCCACCTGTACCGTCGTCGAGCTTTGAGGCGAGGTGCCCGACGGGACTGTTGAATCGACGGCTGCCGCATTAGTAATCGCGGCGGGCGCCGAGATATCCATATCGGACGATAGCACGGTATAGGTGCCCGTACAAGAAACCGAGCCGCCTGCTGGTATTTCCGTTCCTGTTCCTGATGGTCCTGGCTTGAATGCGTTATTACAGCCGGTAAGGGGATCGCTAAAATCTATTTTCCCAATGTTGAGAGGATCACCGTTAAAAGAAATTTCGCGGAGCGTCAAACCGAAAATGGAGGCGCTCGTCGGGTTTGTCACGGTGAACGTGTAGGTAATGACATCCCCGGCCTGCAAGACTTCGGGAACAGAATTACCGTTGACATCAACGATTGTTGCCGTCTTTTCCAGGATCAAATCCGCCACATTCAAGGTTGCTGTTTCGGGGGGAAGCAAGCCAACGATGTCAGTAATGTTCGACGGGCCATTCGTGTAAGTCCCCATCGCAACCGGCGCCACCACATCCACGCTCACCGAGCACGTTCCATTGTTCGCTGTTCCCGCTTGCAGATCTCCGTTCGTCACCACGATTGTATTGGGCGCCGGTGAAGTCACGGTCGCAGCGGCGCAAGTCGTTGACGCGTTTAAAGGCGAAGCTGCGGTTATTCCACCTGTTAGCGTGTCAGTAAACGACCAGCCCCTTTTCTCCTGATAATCCGTCGTGTTCACGATGATGAACGTCAGCCTGACGGTTTGCCCACCCGTAGCAACGGTGTAATCGGAACTGCTCGCAGGATCGGGGTTGAACGATTTGTAAAGTTGCGGCGTTGCATCCAGAACTTGCGGCGTATCGAGTGCCACGTCGTTGCCGGGATAGTTTGGTGTTGCGTTCGAGATTTGAACGCCGACCGCAGTGACTCCGCTGGGCGCCAGCCAACCGGGCGTCAGCATTTGACCCACATGAAGGTTGCCGATTTGATTCGCGCCGTTACCATCAGGGATGGTATTTCCCATCGACGCGAGACAGGGGGTGAAGCCGCTGGCGAGTGTATTGGATGTGCCGCCTTGTATCAGCAGGGTAAAGGCCTCGCTTGAATTGTACCAACTCGAATCCTCTGCTCTGCAATGCACTTGAGCAAACCAAGCCGAGCCGATGTAAAAATGACCAGGGGTGACGGTAGCGGGATATTGCGGCGAGTTTGTTGCAAATTGGATGCTCGCATTCTGAGGTTTATTGCCGTTCGTCATGGAGGCGAGCACGTTATTGCTGGCAGGTGCTGGATCACCTTGCGCGACACCAAGTTGATACGCCATCCTTCGAAGATAGAGCCACACGCCACGAGTGTTGGCGAGTCCGGCCGTTGCTTTTCCGTTTAAGACGATCTGCCCGCCGGTGCCGGCACAGCCGCTATCGCTGGAAGGCGCTGTGGCGTTATTGCTGTTCAGAATCCACCCGTTACAGGCGTTATAACCCGGCAGCCAGTCGGCATCGGCGGTATAAGCCGGGGACAGATACGTGGTTAACGGAAGCGGCGCCGCTGTGCCGCTGGAGAAATCCTCCGTCCACACCGGGGTGGGGTTTGCGGACGAGGGTACCTGAGCGAAAGCCGATGAGGCGGCAAGGAGCGAACCGACAAGCAGCGCTGTCAATCCGACAACCCGCTGGCTCCTCTGAAGGGGAACTGAGCGCAAAACGAACATGATGCAATGTCTCCTGAAGTTGTGTTTGTAAAACAAGTTGACAAAGGGAACGGTGGGTAAAACGCAAATAAAAAAGCCCAAACATAATCACATAACGATTATGTAGCATGAAATAAATACGGGATGCAATGGGTTTCTAGGAAGATGTGTCACCATTTTTATGTGAGTGGGGCGTTTTGTGATTTTTTCATACCGATTTAACAAATCGTTAACTTTTATGTTGCTTTCTCGCAAACAAAGCGCGGTAAAGAAAGATGTTTGTCGTGGGATAACCCGGAGGGCGAACGCAAAAAAGAAATGTGCGAACCATGAAATGTTAAAAACGGAAAACGGACTTTAATATTTTTCTCGTCGCCGAAAGAAGAATGAAAAACGCGCGAGAAAGTAACGAGAAGTTGAAAGCGAAAGCAAAGAAAAAAGTTTCGCGGAGCCGACGGAACCGCACTCATATCTCGGATAACAAAAAGGGCTGCGAGAAGGCAACCTCGAATACAGCCCTTTTCTTTCTTCGTTTTTTCTATATCAACGAACGCCTTCATGATGATTCCCACACCCTGCGCCGTGCTAACCAAGCGACCGATCCGCCCAGCACCACCACCAGTAACGCCAACATTCGCGCATCCAGCGTCGGAATCGGAGCAGCGGCGGGAGAACCGATCCGGACGAGGCTGTACTGCGAGGTGATCGTCTCCAAAACAATGAGATTTCCGGTGCGCGGAGCAATGCCCATCACTGCTCCGATGGCGTCCGCCTCGTTGGTGATTACCCCGGCGGCGACATCCTCCGCCGTCACCGTATAGTCGGCAGAACACGTCATCGCGGCGCCTATGGCCAGATCAACAAACGGGCAAACGATTGCTGCTGGCGGCAACAAACCAGTGCCCGTGAAGTGGACTTCGTCAATGTGTACGGCGGCCAAGTCCACATTGCCGATGTTCTGAATCCGGAACAAGAAGGTCACGGTATCGCCCGCCACCAACTGGTTCGTGCTGGCCGATTTGACGAGGGTCAGCGCCGGTCTGTCCACCGGGATGGTTACCGAACTTGGCGGGGATGGGGTGTCCACTGTCGGTTTGACCTCGGCGGTATTCGTGATCTCGTGGAGACTCGGATCGTCCATGTCGAGTTGCGTTATCGTGTAAATGCCTTCGCAAGTGAGTGTCTCGCCATCGTTTAACCTTGTCCCCCCCGCTCCGGTTCCAGGCGCCCCTGCCGTGAATTTGCTTTCGCAGTCGGACATGTCGATCGTTCCCTTACCGGTAAAGGCGATTTCATCGATGATTAAGCCCTCGATGTCATTGCCCGAATCATTGGTCACGGTGAACGTATAGGTGATGATGTCTCCGACCTTCAGAATGTCGGGGGTCAAGCCGCCTGTCACGTCGGGATCAGACACCACCGCCGTCTTGGACAAAACCAAATCCGCCACGTGCAGGGTTGCCGTGTTGGGGTTGACCAAGCCGACGAGGTCTTTGAGGTTTGACACTGGAGCATTTTCGTAGTCGCCCACAGTATCCGGCACCAGCACATACAAGCTCACAGTACAAGCGCCGTTCGCTACCCCTTCCAGCAAATTTCCTGTTACCGCTATTGAGGTCTCTCCTCCTACCAGCGCCGCTCCCGTCCCGGGGTCGGTTACCGTGACGGTGCCGCAGGTTTTTGTTTGTACATTCGGAGTTGCATCGACGAGGACTCCGTTTGGCAGTGTATCGGTAAACGACCAGCCCTCTTTCTTCTGATAATCGCCCGTGTTCACGATGATGAACGTCATCAAGACCCTTTCTCCACCGGCGGCCCGAGGGACGGTATAGTCGGAACTGGTCGTGGGCGCAGGGTTGAACGATTTGTAGAGCGTTGGCGTCGCATCTAGAAGTTGAGGCGTATCGAGCGCGACATCATTACCACGATAATTCAGGGTGGTGTTTTCGATCTGAATGCCAACCGAGGTATTGCTGGGCGCCAGCCAGCCGGGCGTCAGCATCTGGCTCACGTGAAGGTCGCCCACATGATTTGCGTCGTTGGTATCATGAACGAGGCTTTGGCTTCCCACCGGCGCGACACCCTGCGAACAGGGGGAGTAGCCGTCGGCAAGCAACGTCGTCGCTCCACCCACCAGCAGGGAAAATTTTTCACTGGAATCCGTCCAACCGCGAGCGCCTCCTTCTGTCGAGCAATGCACTTCAGCGACCCAGACAGAGCCGATGTAAAAATGGCCTTCGGTGACAGAAATAGGTGTTTGAGGCGAACTCGTTGCGAACTGAATGCTATGTGTCTGATTTTTGCCGCCATTGGTCATGGAAGCAAGCGCATCGTTGTTGTTTGCGTCAGCGGGTGTTTGTCCTTGCGCTATGCCAAGTTGATACGCCATTCTCCGAAGGTAGAGCCATGCAGGACGATTTTGTCCGGTAACCCCCGCGTTATTGAGGACGATGATGCCGCCGTCGCCTGTGGCTCCGCTACATCCGGAATCGCCGTTGATGCCGCTGACCGGCGGCGCGGCGGTGGTGCTGTTCAAAATCCACCCGTTACAGGCGTTATAACCCGGCAGCCAATCGGAATCGGCAAAATAAACTTCGCCTCCGCCCCCCGTGTATCCTGTCAGGCCAAGCGGCCTCGTCGGTGGTGTGCCGCTGGAGAAAGTTTCTGTCCACACGGGAACAGGTGGCGTCGCTGTTGGCACTTGAGCAAGCGCCGATGACGCGGCAAGAAAGGAGCCGAGAAAGAGCGCCGTCAGCTCCCAAACCCGCTTGTGTCGCCGAAGAGGATTGGAATGCAAGACAAACATGATGCGGTACCTCCTGATGCTGTGTTAATGAAGCAGGCCGACAAGCAAAACGGACAGCCGCTACCTGTGCGTCAATAACTTGATTTAAGCACGTTCACATAATGGTTATGTAGCATGAAACTATGGCGGCATGCAACGGGTTTCAAGGAAACCGAAACGGCTTTTTTATGGTTTGATGTTTTTTTGGAGTATTCCAATAACAACTCAACGAGTCTTTCAATATTGCGCTTTTCTGCGTGAGTGTACCTCTTGGAAAAAGGCCAGCTTATGGCAAACCGCGCAAAGACGCGGGCGCGCAAGACAATGAAAAAGGCATGGAAGGAAGAAGAATACGGTATTTGGCGCTTTGGCTCAGGGAAACGCTGTGAATCAGACGCCGAAAGCGGGCGGCAAAATGTCGCCCTACGTTGTTCGCCCCTAGCGAATTTCTGCCATCAGCCAGTCGCCGAAGGCTTGCAGTTCGGGCGTTTCGGGATATTGAGTGAGCCAGTTTTTCAGAAGGATGTGCAGCGCCTGCGGCTGGTAAGGTATTCCCGGCAGTAGCGCGGCGAAGGCCTCGAGCGGCGCCGGGTTCAGGCTGTCGGTGAAGAGTCGAGCGCGGCTAATCACGCCGTTTTCAACGTCGAAATGCAGTTCGACGCCGCCCCAATCGAAGCGGGTGTCGAAGGTGTGCATGAAGTCGGGCGAGCGCCCGAAATTCCACTCCCAACTTTTTTGCTGGGCGTAGCGCTCGGCAAAACCGGGCAGGTCGGGAAACACGTCGGGGGAGATGTGCTCGGCGATGGTTTCGCTCTGATAGTGCGCGAAAAACGCTTGCGTCAGCGCCGCGCACAGTTGCGTGTGATCGATGTCCGGGTTGAATTCGGCAAGGTTGGCAACGCGCGAACGAATCGAGGTGACGCCTTTCGCCTGAAGTTTTTTCGGATCGGGATTGAGATAATCGGCGAGACGGGTCAGGTTGGCATTGAGCAAAACAGTGCCGTGATGAAAACCGCGATCAACGGTTTCGCGGTACGCCGAGCCGGAAATTTTGCGTGGGCCGTCGGCGGCCTGAATCACGAGATCGTTGCGCCCCGAGGCTTCGGCGGCAACGCCGAGGGAATGCAGGGCGGTCAGCAGAATCTGCGTCGAAACAGCTTTGTCGTAGCCCGGTTTTCCGGCCATGAAAGTGAAGCAGGTGTTGCCGAGATCGTGAAAGACCGCGCCGCCGCCGCTTTGTCGTCGCGCCAGCGTGATGCCGTCTTCCGCCATGCGCCGCGTGTTGCATTCTTTCCACGGGTTTTGCGCGCGACCGATCACGACGGTATTGTCATTGCGCCAGAGGAAAAGCACGGCGTTGTCGGCGGCCATCTGCCGAAAAATGCCGTCCTCCACCGCGAGGTTGAACAACGGGTCGTGCGAATCAGAAAACAGCAGACGTAACCGCATGAGAAGCAAAGAAAGAATGATTTGAATGAGCCATTATAGCGGAGATGTTTGTCGTCCAAGAGCGACGACAAAATCATGGGCAGCGCTGAGCAAGTCGGGCAGGAAGCGGACACTTCGGCGACAGCGGCAATCGAGAAAAGTTCCGTTGTGAACGCGCCACAATCGAGAATGCGCGGTGACAGGCTGTTTCGTCTGCGTGACTTTTATGATGCCGTTGGGCACAATGCGACTTGATCATTTTTTGCCGAGAGAAAGAAATGCCTGTCTTGATTCCTTTTCGACATCGGTGGCTGGCGCTGGCGATGGCCGCGTTGTGTGCCCCCATCGCATTTGCGCAAACCCCGCCGACCACCGCGAAACCCGAAGCCGCTCAGGATGAGCTGGGTTATGTCGGTGCGCCGTTCCGGGTCAGCGGTGGTTATCAATCGGAGAACCTGTGGCGCGGCGAGTTGCTTTATGTGTTCCACGAAACCGACAACACCGCTTGGATTGCCGACGGTTACGCTGCGGCCAGCTCGGGCGGCGGCGCGCGCTTGTCGTTCAACTGGCAGCCCGCCGACAACAAGATCGCGGCAGTACGCAAACTTTTCACGGCGATTGACCAGAACGGCAACCATGATCGCAAAGTGACGGTCGGCGCCGGTTTGGAAGACGAGCATTGGTTCGGCTCGTTGTACGGATCGGCGGGCATCACCGGCCGTCGTCAAGTCAGCGACGATATTTTTTCTTATTCGGGAACGGCTACCGGCATTGAAAACAATCACTCGTGGACGCAGGATTTCACGACAACGACGACAACAACGTTTTTTGAACGCGCCTACGATTGGGGTGTCGGCATTCGCGCCGGCCGCTTCCACGAGGATTGGGCGTTGCGCTGGTTCGGCGGCGTTGATTACGAAGTGGGGAAACAGTCGGCCAGCCAGATCACCGGCACGCTCGGCATAGAAAAATATTTTGTCGGCACGCCGCACAGCATCGCGCTGATGGGCGAGATTTATCACAAGACGGGCGATGCCGAGACCCACCGCAACGATCAGCGCATCATGGCGATGTATCGCTTCTCGTTCGGCGGCTCGCTTTACCGTCCGACCAAACAATACCGCGATGTGCAAGTCGAAACGCCGTCGGCGGCGACAAGTACTGCGGCAACCTCCGCGCCATCAACTGACGCGGCGAAGAAACATATCGTCAAGACGACGGCAACCGCCGCGTCGGACGTGTTCTTCAAACTGGACAGCGCTCAATTGCAACCGGACGCCAGCCGCGCGCTCGATGCCGTCGCCGAAATCCTCAAGAAGAGCGAGATCGAAGGCAACATCCACATCACCGGCCACACCTGTGATCTGGGACCGGCAGCTTACAATCAGAAACTTTCCGAGCGTCGCGCCCAATCCGTGTTCCAGTATCTGGTGAGCAAGGGCGTTGCGGCCGACAAGATGCTCGCCGAAGGGATGGGTTTGCGCGAGCCGCGTTATCCGAACGACAAAGAAGGACGACCGAAGAATCGCCGCGTGGACATCGAGTACATCACGCTCGAAGACCAGCCGGTTGCCGAGGCGTCGCCCACGCCGCCGACTGCGGCAGCGACCGAACCGAAAGTCGAATGGCGTCGTGAGGAAATCGCTTCCGAGCCGACGTGGGCGCGGCGAGCGTTGCGCGGGACGGTGGAATACAAGCAAACCGTTGATGTGTATCGCACGAAGGAAAGCAAAACGACGGTTAGCGAAGGTGAACGAGTGGTGGCCAATCAGGTGCCGGTTGCCAACAACGATTACGCCGTCGCCGGGTTCAACCAGCCGGTGACGATTGATGTGCTCGCCAACGATTTTGACCCCGACGGCGACAAGCTGACGGTTATTTCGTTCACCCAGCCGCAAAACGGCACGGTGACGCAGAACGGAAACCAACTGACGTATCTCTCTCACCGCAACTTTATCGGGTACGATACGTTCCAGTACACGATTTCCGACGGCTACGGCGGCACTTCAACCGCAACCGTGACCGTGTATGCGGATCCCTGATTCGGTGATTGAGCCGTGTCAAAAAAGCGCGCCGATGGGCGCGCTTTTTTTAACGCTCATCATGAAACTTCGGCAAAAGGCTGGCGTCCCACTATAGAATATGTTATTAAACGCCGTGGGAGACAGCGACGTTAAATGTTGTTTTTCGCTCTTCCCTTTGCCGATCATTTTTCCCGGGAAACCGTTTCATGCACGCCCACGAATTCATTCAAGACCTCGCCATCGTAATGCTGATAGCGGGTGTCGTGACGCTGTTGTTTCATCGCTTCAAGCAGCCGGTCGTGCTGGGCTACATTCTGGCCGGAGTGATCATCGGCCCGCACACGCCCCCGTTTCAGCTCATCAGCGACAAGGAAACCATCGACATTCTGGCCGAGTTGGGGATCATCTTTCTGCTGTTTACGCTGGGACTGGAATTCACGCTGAAGAAGCTGGCCAGCGTCGGCTTGACGGCGTTGTTCGGCGCGCTGGCCGAAATCGCGCTGATGATGTGGGCGGGCTATTCGATCGCGATGTATTTTGACTGGGGCGTGATGAACGGCATCTTCCTCGGCGCCATGTTGTCGGTGTCGTCCACCACCATCATCATCAAAGTGCTCGACGATTTGAAGATGAAGAACGAGCGCTTCGCGCAACTGATCTTCGGCATTTTGATCTTCGACGACATTCTGGCGATAGGCATGATCGCGTTGCTGTCGTCGATTGCGATTACCGGTGAAGTCGGCACGACGACGATCCTCAGTACGCTGGGCAAGTTGACGTTGTTCATGGTGGTGGCGCTGGTGCTGGGCATCCTGATCGTTCCGCGATTGCTCAATTACGTGGCCCGTTTCAAAAACGACGAGATGTTGTTAATCACCGTGTTGGCGCTGTGCTTCGGCTTCTGCCTGATCGTGATCAAACTCGAATACAGCGTGGCGCTGGGCGCTTTCGTTATCGGCGCCGTGATGGCGGAGTCGCGCCACATTCCCGCCATCGAGCGGATCATCGCGCCGGTCCGCGACATGTTCAGCGCCATTTTCTTCGTGGCTATCGGGCTGCTGTTCGATCCGCGCGTGCTTCTCACTTACGCCGTGCCGATTGCGCTGATTACTGTGGTCGTGGTGTTCGGCAAACTGTTCGCTTGCGGCACCGCCGCGTTCATCGCCGGCAACGGCGGGCGCACATCGATGCGCGTCGGCATGGGGCTGTCGCAAATCGGCGAATTTTCGTTCATCATCGCGGCGCTCGGCCAATCGCTGAAAGTGACCGGCGATTTTCTCTATCCGATTGCGGTGGCGGTGTCGGCGGTCACGTCGCTCTTGACGCCCTACCTCATCAAGTGGGCAGACCCGTTGACCCGCAAACTGTCGGAAGTCACGCCGGCGCGCGCGGTTTACGTCGGTCAAGTGTACGCGACGTGGTTGCAAAGCATTCAACTGCAAGGCGACCGCGCCCAGCAAGCGGCAATCATTCGCCGGATCGTGTTTCAAGCGATCATCAACTTGATGCTTGTCACCGTGATTTTCATGATCGGGCATTATCTGGCGCCCAGAGGCATCAGCTTGCTTGAAGGCTGGGGCGTACCGTCGTCCTGGGGCACGCTGGCGGTTTGGGTGCTGACGGTTTTGCTGTCGTTGCCATGCTTGCTCGCCGCCTACGGCAAGTTGAAAGCGCTGAGCATGGTGCTGGCGGAATCGAGCGTTTCTCCCGCCGTCGCCGGTCGTTACGCCGAACCGGTACGTCGCGTCATCGCTGAGTTGATTCCGCTGATGACGGTCATCGGGTTCCTGCTGCTGGTGGTGGTGTTGAGCGCCGGAATTCTGCCGCCGATCTGGCAAACCATCCTGATGATCGCTTCCGTCCTCGTTCTGGGCTGGTTGCTGCGTGGGCGCTTTTTGAAAATGCACGCGCGCTTGCAGGCGGCGCTGATTGAGACGTTCAAGGAAAAAGGCAACCCCAAAACGGAAGATCATCATAAGGAACCGTGATTGGCGACACGGAGCAACCGCTCTGTCAACAAAAACAGAGGGCGGGGTTAACGAACCTCGCCCTCTCTCTTTTATATCGCGTTCCTTCTTTCTCGCCGATCCTGAAGTTTCGGCGAAGCCGCAACGGAATTACGAGACCAAACGCAGCGCAATCGGATAGCGATAAGCTTCACCTTTGCTGGTCTTGACAGCAGCGATGATGCAGAAAACGAGGTTCACGATGAACACGACAAATATCAGGAAGATGCCGATCAGGATAAACATCAGTATCCAGCAGATAACATTAGCGATCAATATGGTGATCTGAAAATTCAATGCTTCCTTGGCTTGTTCTGTTGCGAAAGGTTGTGCCGGGTTTTTGTCCTTGCTGATGAGCCAGATGATCAATGCGCCGATGAAACTGGTAATGATACCCAGCAAGTGTGCCAGCATCGCCATGTTTTTTTCATCGGCCGTTGGCGTTCCCGATGACGTTGTTTCGTTGAGGTCAGTCATTTGGTTCTAATCCTTTTAGAAAAATGGAAAACCGTTCAACAGGCCGGCCGCCCATCCCTGAAAAAGATCGTGACACCTGCCCGCCTTTTTTGCCCGCGCTACTGGTCTGGTCTTGTAGCTACGCCGTATCCGCACCTCACTCTTTTGGCCGATGGCGCTTGCAGCATAAGCGTAACATGCCGTTTTTCCGGAAGCAATCAGGCGGCGACCCTTTTTAATCAAATTGCATGTGGCTCTGGCGGGGGTGATGCGCCGGAGTTTCGACAGCCGCCGCCAAGCCACTTCCGGATCGAGCATCACAGGAGGCGTGAAGCGGGCGGCACGGAAAGGGAGAGGTGGGAGAGACCATAACAAAACACCACGAAGAAAGGATGCGGTAACAGGCGTAACTTTTCGTGCGCTGGCGGCGATTTGGGTGTATATTCCATCCAATTTCAACAGAAAGAGTTACTCCCTTAGGGGCGACATTTCGTGAATAGCAGCGTTTGAAGGTGTTTGTTGAAAAAAGTGCCCTGAGCGTCTGTTCATAAGGACATTCCGGGAGTCAAAATTTTTTTAAGGAGACTGTTGTGAATATCGTTTCGCGAGTTAAAAACATCTTGTTGACGCCCGTTCGGGAATGGGGAGTGATCGACGGTGAGAGTGCCACTGTCGGCAGTCTCTACACCCAGTACGCCCTGATCCTGGCGGCGATTCCGGTCGTCATTGCGGTCATTGCCGCAGTGATCTTCCACAGTGCGTTGGGGCTTGGCCTCGGGCTGCTCATGGCGATCGTCAGTTACGTCATCGACCTCGCCTTGCTCTATGTTGTCGCGCTGATCATCAATGCGTTGGCGCCGTCGTTCGGGGGGCAAGCCAATTTTGTGCAAGCGCTCAAGGTGACGGTTTACAGCTCGACAGCGATGTGGATTGCCGCGATTCTCGGACTCATTCCCATCGTCGGCGGCATTCTCGCTTTGGTGGTAGGCGGTATTTATACGCTGGTGCTTTACTGGCTGGGTTTGCCGAAGATGATGAAAGTGCCGGAAGAAAAGAAGGCTGGTTTCAATATCGTTGTTTTCGTTTGTATCATCGTATTGAAAATCATCATTGTCTCCATCATTACCATGATCACTTTGGCGCTCGTCGGCGGTGTTCTCGCAACGATGGGGCGTTAAACGGTTCATATACGGAACAAGTGAAAACGGGCGCTTCGGCGCCCGTTTTTGTTGATTTTTAGAAGGGTTTGAAACTCGTCCCGTTACCCTATCCCTGCGCTATCGGTCGCGTCGGATCGCTGCACCATTCGCTCCACGACCCCGGGTAAAGGCGCGAGCCGGAAAGTCCGGTGATTTCCATCGCCAGCACGTTGTGGCAGGCGGAGACGCCGCTGCCGCATTGGTGAACGATTCGCGCGGCGGGCATGCCGTTGAGCAAGGCGGTGAATTCGGCGCGCAACTGCGCGGCGGATTTGAACACACCCTCGGCGGTCAGGTTTTCGGTGTACGGCCGGTTCAGCGCACCGGGGATGTGGCCGCCGACCGGGTCTATCGTTTCGTTTTCACCGCGATACCGCGAAGCGGCGCGGGCGTCGATCAGCGTGAAAGTCGGCGAGAAAAGATTGGCCAAAACCGTGTCGGCGTTTACCGTGAGGTTTTGCACTTGCGGCGCGAAGTTCGCCGGTTGCGGCGCGTCCCTGTCGGTCGAGACGGGCTGCTTCGCCGCCAACCATTGCGCCCAACCGCCGTCGAGAACCGCACAGCGATCCAACCCCAGCCAGCGCAGCATCCACCACAAACGCGCAGCGAACATGCCGGAACCTTGATCGTAAGCGACGATTTGTTTTCCCGGCGCAACGCCCAGACGCCCCAGCCGTTCGGCGCACTGTTCCGGCGGCGGCAGCGGATGGCGGCCATTTTTGCCGGTGGGCGCTACCGACAAGTCCTCGTCGAGCGAAACGAACTGCGCACGCGGGAGATGGCCTTCTTCATAAACGCGACGCCCCCACGGCGGATCGGCGAGATCGTGCCGCACGTCGAGGATCAGCCAATCGGGATCATCGAGATGGGCGGCGAGTTGCGGGGCGGTGATCAGCGGGGAAGCCATGAGAACCTTTCAAAACCATTTCCAGCCGTGCTTGCGACAAAAAGAAAACGCGCTCTTGCAAAACAGCCATTTGTGTTTGATGAGCGGGCTGCCGAGGACGAGGCGGTCGTAAGACACGGCGCGCATCGTCGGCACGTAGGCGGTGCGGGCGATCAAGCCCAAGCGAAGAATCCAGTCACTCGTTTCAAAATAGAGAAAGAAAGTCGGGTCGAAGCCGCTGCTTTGATCGGTGACGCGGCGACGCGCCAGAATGCACGCCCACGAGAAACAGGGAATGTCGAAAAATGGTTCGTGCGAATCGGTTTCGGCGCGCATTTCAAAATGCTTGATCCGACGACCGAAGAAGCTGCGCAACCACGTCGGCGCGAAACCGATCAGAAACAGATCGAAAACGGACGGAAAGCGGTGGCACGGATAAATTCGGCTGCCGTCCGGCGCAAACAAGGACGGCGCGGCGGCGCCGACATCGTCGTGCTCTTCCATCCAGCGCACGCCTTCGGCCAGCGCCGATTGCGCCAGTTCGGTGTCGATGCTCAAAATCAGGTGATAATCGGCGCCGCTGCCGTGCAGGGTCAGATTGTGCGCCGCGCCGAAGCCGATGTTGGCGTGGCCGTGCAGGTAAGAAACTTGCGTAGGCTCGCGGAAAAAAAGGTCGCCAAGCTCAACCAGCCGTTCGACGACTTGCTGGCTTTCGCTGTTGTCGATCAGCGCGACGTTGACCGTTCGCAGTACCCCTTCGTTTCGCGCGAATTCGATAGACTCGGACAGCGCGTACATACAGCGAATCAGCGCGTCTTCATCGGGGTGATAGGTAACGATACTGACCTGGAGCGACGAAGCGTTCATGGTGTTTATAGAGACGAGTGCAGGTATTTTACATGAAGCGCGCCAAAGGAACGCCCCCATGGGGAGCTTTGCTTCGGCGAGGATGGAAAACGGCGGATTTTTGTCGCGCGGCGGCGACACGCGGATTCAAGGGCGCTCTGCGACCCCCTCTCGGTTCATTTGCCGATACAAAACCGGCTGAAAATAACGCCCAGCAAATCGTCGGCGGAAAACGCGCCGGTAATCGCCGCCAACGCTTCTTGCGCCAGCCGCAGTTGCTCGGCAGCGAGTTCCAGCGCGGGCGCGGGCGTCGCCAACTCTTGCGTAGCGGCGATGAGCGCGCCGCGCGTCTGTTGCAGCGCTTCCAGATGGCGGGCGCGGGCGAGAAACGTGTCTTCGGTCAAATGCGCGACGCCCACCGCGTCCAGAACCGCATCTTCCAGCGCGTCCAAACCAGCGCCGGTTTTCGCCGAAAGACTGACCGCTCGCAAAGCGCGAACAGTGTTCACCAGCGTCGGCGCGATGGCGGTGGGCGCGGGCAATAAATCGCTCTTGTTACAAACCAGAATGCGCGGCATCGCTTCCGGCAGCCGCGCCAGAATCGCGGCGTCAGTCGCGGGCAGTGTTGCTTCCTGCACATGCTGCGCGTCGGTCAAAAACAGCGCCAGATCGGCGCGCTCGATCGCCGCCCAAGTGCGGGCAATGCCGATCTTCTCGATGGCGTCGTCGGTATCGCGCAGGCCGGCAGTATCGACAATCGTCAGCGGAATCCCGCCCAGTGCGATTTGCCGCTCGATGGTGTCGCGGGTGGTGCCTGCAATCGGCGTGACAATCGCCGCTTCTTCGCGCGCCAGCCGATTCAACAAACTGGATTTGCCGACATTCGGCGCACCGATCAAAACGACGGTCAACCCCTCGCGCAACAACGCCCCGGCGCGCGCGCGGGCCAGCAGCGCGTCAATGGCGGCGGTCAGCGGCGCAATGCGCGCGGCCACTTGGGGATCGAGCACACTGTCCAAATCTTCTTCGGGAAAATCGAGGCTGGCTTCGACGTGCATCCGGGTTTCGATCAACGCTTCCACCAAGCGCTGCACTTCGGCGGAAAACGCACCGGACAAACTGCGCGCGGCCGCGCGCGCCGACGTACTGGTAGCGGCGTCGATCAAATCGGCCACCGCTTCGGCCTGCGCCAAATCCAGCTTGTCGTTCAGAAAAGCGCGGCGCGTGAACTCGCCGGGCTGCGCCAAGCGCGCGCCCAGTTCGAGACAGCGTTCGAGCAAAGCGCGCATCACCGCCATGCCGCCGTGACCGTGCAACTCCAGCACGTCTTCGCCGGTGTACGAGTGCGGCGCGGCGAAAAACAACGCCAACCCCTGATCGAGTGCGCGCTGTTGCGCGTCGTAAAACGTCGTGAACACCGCCTGCCGGGGAGGCAAGGTTTTTTGCCCCGTCACTCCGAAAATCAGCGCCGATAAATCTTTGCCCGACACCCGCACGATGCCGATGCCGCCGCGCCCGGGCGGGGTGGTGATGGCAGCGATGGTGTCGGAGGGAATGAGGGACATCGGTTTGGTTAGAGGTAAAAGAAGTGTTTATTATACGAAAGAGGCGCGATTTGTAGAGGCGCTTCGCGAAGTGCCCCGCAATAGAAAGGGCGGGTTTGAAACCCGCCCCTACGTTCCAACTAGGCCTTCATTGCCGCTGCGTGTCGCTCCTTCTCCAGCATCCGGTTCACGTGCCATTGCTGCAAAATTTGCAGGAGGTTGCTGACCAGCCAGTACAGCACCAACCCGGACGGGAAGAAGATAAACAGGATCGAGAACACGACCGGCATCATCTGCATCATGCGCGCTTGCGTCGGGTCGCTGATCGGCGTCGGCGACAGTTTCATTTGCAGGAAGGCGGAGATTGCGTAGAGCACCGGCAGGAGGTACCACGGGTCGGGCGCCGACAAGTCGGTGATCCAGCCGAGCCACGGCGCGTAGCGCAATTCGGCAGCGGACAGCAGCACCCAGTACAACGCAATGAAGAACGGCATCTGAATCAAAATCGGCAAGCAACCGCCGAGCGGGTTGATTTTTTCCTGCTTGTACATCTCCATCATCTTCGCTTGCAGTTGCTGCTTGTCGTCCTTGAACTGCGCCTGCAATTCCTTCAGCTTCGGCGCGACCACTTTCATTTTCGCCATCGAGCGCGCGGCGGCGGCATTCAGCGGATAAAACACAAGCCGGATCAGGAAGGTCATGGCGATGATCGACCAACCCCAGTTACCGATCAGGTTGTGAAGGAATTTCAGGAGCCAGAACATCGGCGCGGCAATGACGGTGAAAATGCCGTAATCGACGACGCGGTTCAAATCTTTTGCCAAGCCTTTCAGCACGTCCTGTTCTTGTGGGCCGGCGTACATCGGCACGGTGACTTCGGCGCTGGCGCCGGGCGCAATGGTTCCCATCGGCAGCAGCATTCCCGCCGAGTACAGACCATCGCCGGTCTTGCGCGCGTAAAACTCGCGCTGGGTGGTGTTGCTGTCGGGCAGCGCCCAGGCAGTGACAAAATAATGTTCGATCATTGCCACCCAGCCGTTGTCGTTGCTGGGAGTGAAAGACAATTTGCGCGTTGGGTCGGCGGCGTTTTTGTCGAGTTCGTCAAAGCCGACCTTTTTGAATTTATCAGCCTCGTCGAAAATCACCGGCCCCGTATAAGATTTTGGCGCCATCGAACTGCGCTTGACCGACTCTTTGGCATCGCGCGTGAACTGGAAATACGCGTAAGGCGAAATGGCGGCGGTTGACGTGTTGGTTACTTTGAACGCCACGTCGATCACATAGCTGTCGCGATGAAAGGTCAGAATTTGCTCGACGTGTTCGCCATTGGCGGCGGTGGCGCCCAAGCGCAGATCGAAACTCTTTTCACCTTCTTTAAGCTCGCGCTGCGTGGACAGCACTTCGTACGTCGTCCGGTGATTGGGCATGCCTTCGCCGGTCAACCCTGATTGCGCTACGAACATTCGCTCGCTGTTTTTTTGCAACGCATAATACGGCTTGGTTTTGTCGAGCGCGTCGGGTTGTTTCAACAACGCCATCTGCGTGATGACACCGCCGACCGGATCAATCTCGGCGGTGTACAAAGCGGTGCTGATTTTCACCGTCGGCAGCGTCGGCGCGTTGCTGACGGCAGTCGTGGTTGGAACGCCGTTGGCGGGAACTTTGTCGGCAGCGGGCGCGGCGCTTTCCGTCGTCGGCACATCGGGCGTCGCGGAGGCGGCTTTGGTTGCTGTCGTACCCGTCGCGCTTTGCGTCGTCGGCTGCGGGTGTTTCAACTGCTGCTCGTGCTGCCACGCTTGCCACAGATAAAGCCCCGAGAACGCGAACACCGCGAACATCAAAATTCGTCGAAAATCCATATCCATAAAAAGAACCGTTTATTGAGCGCGCGCGAGGGCGGCGCCGGAAAAAAGTGAAAAGAAAGAAAGCGCCGCGCTCATGACCCCTCCGGCTCGGCGTGCTTGTGCGTGCAGCGATACGGGTGGCGACCGTCATCCGGAACCGGATCGTAGCCGCCCGGGTGGTAAGGGTGACAGCATCCCAAACGCCGTACCGCCAACCAGCCGCCGCGTCGGGCGCCGTGTCGCTGAATCGCTTCCTTGGCGTATTCGGAACAAGTGGGGTAAAAACGGCAATGCCCGGCGCCCAGCAACGGGCGCAGGCACCATTGATAAAAAGTGATCAGCGCCAGGAACAAATACTTCATTGAGCGGTTCCCGTTCTCGCGCGTGGTTGCAACAGACCGAGAACCTCCGCTGCGGCGGCGTCAATCGCGTCGCGCGGCAACGCCGGTTTGACGCGGATGACGAGATCGCCGCGAAGCAGCGGATGATTGGCGGCACGCAACGCGCGCAGCGTTTCCCGCACCTTTCGCTTGAATCGATTGCGATCTACCGCCCGCGGCAACGCCTTGCGGCTCACCACCATGCCGGCGTGACCGTTGGAAGCGGAAGAATCTGAGGCGGAAGCCGTCGCAGCGATGATCTGCACATAGCGCCCTTCGCGGCGCTTTCCCTCGGTGAAAACCCGCGCAAAAGCTTTGGGTCCCGACAGGCGAAACCGCGCCTCACCCTTGAGGTGACGCGAGACAGGAGCCTGGAAGACGCTCACGATACATCGACCGCTATACGTCAAAAGCCGAGTCGAACGCCGTTTAGACGCAAAGACGAGCGCGGCCTTTGCGGCGACGAGCCGAAAGCACCTTGCGACCGCCGACCGAGCCGTTGCGGGCGCGGAACCCGTGCGTCCGCTGACGGCGGATCTTGGAGGGCTGGTAAGTCCGTTTCATGACAACACCTTGAATTTAATCGAAAAAAGTCTGTTATTAGAGCCGGGAGTCATGGTTTTGTCAATAGGTTTGGGGGTGGGGTAGTGTCTCAGTTTGAAATTTCTTCTTTTGTAACCCGTTTTTTGTACTGGCCGCGCTTTTTGGCCTCCGGCTCAGGGATCAAGCGGGCTATTTCATCTATGCTCCAAACATGATCGGACAG
>Ga0123354_10000043_pt1 | contig 94179 bp, 90 predicted proteins | sample TergutLab28metaG_2_FD_97872 | JGI IMG/M metagenome (GOLD analysis project Ga0123354, IMG submission 97872) | Labiotermes labralis P4 segment gut microbial communities from Petit-Saut dam, French Guiana - Lab288 P4 | ecosystem: Host-associated > Arthropoda: Insects > Digestive system > Gut ... | reverse complement strand
CTGTATCCTTTGCAATCTTTCAGAGTTCAATCTATAATAAAACTTATCTTGATATTTTTTCAAGCGGATGGATGAATTGGCAAGGACAATCGGGCAGTGCGAATATTTTTTCAATAATTAATTTGTTTATCCCTGCCATATTGGTATATATTATCTTCCTATACTTGGGAAAAGAAGTTGGTTATTGGTTTATGTTAGTAACCGGAATTGCATTTACACTCACTTCGCAACAATGGTTGCGATGGACTTACAATCGTTTTTTGAAACGGAGGTATAAGAATATGGAAGGATTCAGAACGGAAAGTTGAATGCTGGCGAAATTCAATTATTTCATTAAAAAAATTATGAATTATAAATTATTTTTACTTTTATTTATTTTTGTCTGCAACAGCGCTTTTGCCCAGCCAAACTCCGACCGGTCGAAGGTTGAGGTATTTTTACAATCGGCAACGAAAAGCGCTATCGACAGCGAGATGGTGCAAGCGGCATTTTATCTGATGGGAACGCCTTATGTGGGCGGAACATTGGATAGCGCCGAAAATGAAGCATTAGTCGTTAACCTGCACGAGTTGGATTGCATGACGTTGGTGGAAAATTGTTTAGCTTTGTCGCGGACGTTGCAACTTCCTTCGCCTGATTATGATTCTTTTTTGCAGGAATTACGGCAAATCCGTTACAGGAATGGGTTTATCAACGGCTATGTTTCACGCTTGCATTACACGACCGACTGGATTTTTGATAATGCCGGAAAAGGAATTGTCGAAGACGTAACTTACGCTTTAGGCGGACGCAAATACAAAACGGATGTGCATTATATGTCCGAAAATTATGAAAAATATCCGCATTTAGCCAATGATTCGGTTGCTGTTCAACAAATTGCGCTCATCGAGCAGGCAATCAATGCACGAAACATTTATTACTATATTCCGAAAAAAGAAATACCTCAGCGCCAATCGTTGATAAAAAGCGGCGATATAATTTGTTTCACAACTTCTATTCCCAGTTTGGATATTTCCCATTTCGCCATTGCCTATTGGAACAAACGGCAACTGACGTTCATTCATGCGTCATCTGCCGCTAAAAAAGTGATAATCAATCCCGAATCGTTAATTGACTATTGTAATAAGATACAAACTTGCACCGGAATTATGGTGTTGCGACCTTTAAATAATTCTGTGCGACAAAACTTATAAAACAGCCTGCCATTGCGGGCTTGACCCGCAATCCCATTTTTTTGTCAGGGGATCCCGCGTCAAGCGCGGGATGACATTTTTTTGCGACAGTTCATAAGTAATTAACGGTCTGCGTGACTTTTAATTCAGTTGGCAAGCTGTTTCTAACCGGACAATGCTTGATGGAATGTTCAATAATCGCCCGTTCTTTTTCGCTGTAGTTATTTGCAGGGAATGTGAAATCCACTTTCAACTCCACAACACGCCGGGGATTTTCGCCCATAATTTTAGTCGTTTTAACAACAGCTCCATCAATGTTGAAGCCATGCGTTTGCGTAGCTATTCCAATAATGGTCAATGCACAGCTGGCATAAGACGCCGAAAATAAATCGGTAGGAGAGAACGATTCTCCTTTTCCGTGATTATCGGTAGGAGCATCGGTAATAATAGTCGTGCCTGATTGCAAATGAACCGCCTGGGTGCGCAGATTCCCTAAATACGTAGTATGAACTGTTTCCATTGTAAATAGTTTTTTTAATTTAATATGCAAAGGTAGTAAAAAATTAACTACCTTTGTCCTCAAAGTTTTAAAACCTATTTTATCAATGAAATTTGTAAATTTTATTATTATTTTGATGTTCTTATTTTCAGCTTGTAATGAAAAAAAGACAACCGAAGTTGAGGAATCGATAATCGGCAAAAAACCGATTGAAGTTCCGGACGGACGGATGTCGGCCGAAATCCTACAGTTGCTCGGACAAGTAAGCGATGTGGCAGTCTCTCCCGATGGAAGGACCGTGCTCTACGGCGTATCTTATACCGATATTGCTTTGAATAAACGTAATAGGGAGTTTTTCACAGTAGATATTGATGGAAGCAATAAGCAAGAGATTACTTCTTCTCCAAAAAGCGAAAGTAATCCACAATGGATAAACGAAGGAAAGAATATCGCATTCCTCTACGATTCTCAAATCTGGGAAATGAATCCCGATGGAAAAGAAAGAACGCAACTGAGTTCGGTTGAAAAGGGAATCGAAGGATTCAAAATTTCTCCAGACGGGAAAAAAGTTCTGTTTATCAGTACGGTAAAGTCGTTTGAAACGAGCGCCGACCGCTACAAAGATTTGGATAAATCAACCGGAAGAATCATCGACGATTTGATGTATAAACATTGGGACGAATGGGTAGAATCCATTCCTCATCCCTTTCTTGCCGATTTTGATGGTCACTCATTGAGTAATATCATCGACATTATGGAAGGAGAAGCGTTTGAATCGCCTTTGCGTCCTTATGGAGGCATTGAACAATTCGACTGGTCGCCGGATAGTAAATTGGTTGCCTATACTTCCCGTAAAAAAGCAGGTAAAGCTTACGCATTATCCACCAATTCGGATATTTATCTATATGCTGTTGATACCAAAACAACAAAAAATATAACAGAGAATAATAAGGGATACGACATTAATCCGAGTTTTTCTCCCGACGGGAAATATATCGCCTGGTTAAGTATGGAACGCGACGGTTATGAATCGGATAAAAACCGGTTATTTATTCAAAACCTCGAAACAGGGGAAAAAACCTATCTGACTGCGCTGTTTGATTACAATGCCGATAATTTTTGTTGGAATCCTTCTTCTTCATTCATTTATATGGTAGCTTGCGTAAAAGGAACTACCCAATTGTTTGAAGTTCGAGTAACAGACGCTTATGAAAAGAAACCGGTTACAATTACGCCGATTACCGAGGGGCAACACGATTACGTTTCCGTTGCTTGCGCCGATGGCTGTTTGATTGGAATACGTCAGTCGATGTCGGCTCCGAACGAAGTGTTTGCCATAAGTCAAGATGGGAAAGAAACCAATATTTCGCAGGAAAACACGGATATTCTCAGTCAAATCACCATGGGTTATGTTGAAGAACGATGGATTAAAACCACCGATGGAAAAGATATGCTGACTTGGATTGTCTATCCTCCGCATTTCGACCCAGCCAAAAAATATCCGGCGCTTTTATATTGTCAAGGCGGACCTCAAAGCACGGTTAGCCAGTTCTGGTCTACGCGTTGGAATCTGCAACTGATGGCAGCTCACGATTATATCATTGTAGCGCCTAATCGGCGCGGTCTTCCGGGATTCGGTCAGGCATGGAATGAACAAATCAGCGGCGATTATGGCGGTCAAAACATGAAGGATTATTTCTCCGCTATCGATGCGGTGGCGAAAGAACCCTTTGTCGATGAAACAAAATTGGGTTGTACGGGAGCAAGTTATGGCGGTTTTTCGGTCTATTGGATTGCCGGCAATCATAACAAGCGATTCAAAGCTTTTTGGGCGCATGCAGGTATTTTCAATTTGGAAGCCCAATACCTCGAAACCGAAGAAATGTGGTTTGTCAATTGGGATTTAGGCGGTTCTTTCTGGGACAAATCCAATAGAATAGCTCAAAACAGCTACGCAAATTCTCCCCATAAATTTATAGAAAAATGGGACACCCCGATTGCCATTAGCTGTGGAGACCGAGATTACAGGATTCTATCTTCACAAGGAATGATGGCGTTTAATGCTGCCCAATTACGTGGAATACCCTCTCGATTGTTGATATTTCCCGATGAAAATCACTGGATATTGCAACCGCAGAACGGTATCTTGTTCCAGCGTGAATTTTTCCGTTGGTTCGACCACTGGTTGAAATAAATAATTGAATAATTGAATAATTGAATAACTGGTTCAATTATTCAGTTATTCAATTATTCAATTATTATGTTAGTACGTCTATACGAACAAAATCCAAATCAGCGGGAAATCGATAAGATTATCGGAATTCTCAGAGAAGGCGGAATAATTATTTATCCCACCGATACTCTTTATGCCATGGGATGCGATGCGTTAAATGTGCGAGCTGTAGAGAAAATATGTAAGCTAAAAGGGATAAATCCGCAAAAGAATCGGCTGTCGATTATTTGTCCCGATTTGAGTAATATCAGTGAATATGCTAAAGTGAATAACACTGTATTTAAATTGATGAAGCGAAATCTTCCGGGACCGTTTACTTTTATCTTGAATGCGACTAACAGTTTGCCGAAAATATACAAGAACCGGAAAGAGGTCGGAATCAGGGTTCCGGCTAATAACATTACCATTACAATAACGAGAGAATTGGGAAATCCGTTATTGACTACTTCCATCCGGGATAAGGACCAATGGGGTGATGAATACAGCGTTGATCCTGAATTGATGGAGGAAGAATATGGAGATGTTGTCGATGCCGTTGTCGATGGAGGCTATGGCGGCTTGGAGCCATCAACGATTGTTAATTGTACCAACGATGAAATTGAAATTGTGCGACAAGGGAAAGGAGTTTTATTAGAATGAATTGGCGGTTATTCTTATTGTTTATTTGTTTTTCTGGTCATATCTTTGCTCAGGAAATGGGCGCTCCTTTAGATATTCCGCTTTTTTTAAGCGGAAACTTCGGCGAATTACGAAACCAGCATTTTCATTCGGGACTTGATTTCAAGACACAGGGAGTTACCGGATTCCCTGTTAAAGCAGTCAAAGCGGGATATATCACCAGAATATCTGTAGGACCTTATGGCTTCGGACGGGCGGTTTATATCAATCATCCCGATGGGACAACTTCTATTTATGGTCACTTAGACCATTTTGCTCCTAAAATAGAATCGGCTGTAAGGGACAGTCAATATGTTAAAGAGTCTTTTTCCGTCGATTTAACTTTTTCTACTCGAGATTTTCCGGTCAAGCAAGGCGAAGTAATTGCATATAGCGGAAATACGGGAGGGTCCGGCGGACCGCACTTGCATTTTGAATTACGAAATACCCATACGGAAGAAATCATTGATCCGTTGCCATTATTTAAAGATCAATTGAAAGACAGCTACCCACCGGAAATCAGAGGTTTATTATTTGTTCCTCAACAGGGAAAAGGAATTGTTAACGGAAGTTCCCGTACACAAACCGTTAATGTAATCAAAAATAAAAGCGGCGTATATGCGCTTTCTACACCGGTTAAGGCTTGGGGGACAATTGGTATAGGGATAAAAGCATACGATAGAATGGATTCTACGACCAATACTTATGGCGTGGATGAAATCAAGTTGCGAGTAAATGGCGTTGATGTGTTTTATTCTGTAATGAACAGTTTCTTTTTTAATGAAACGCGTTATATAAATAGTTTCATCGATTGGGAAGAATGGAGAACGCATCGTTCATTTTTTATGAAATCGTATATTGACCCTGGAAATAAACTTGGAATTTATCGTTTGGATTCATCCGGTCTTCTTTCAATTGAGGAATCAAAGGCGTATAATTGCGAATATATACTTAGCGATGCTTTTGGAAATTCGACTATTTTCAATTTTATCATTACCGGTGAAAAACAATCGATTCCCGAAGAAAAAAAGCAAGGAATATTATTCCCGTATAACAGGAATAATACATTCAACGGAAAAAGCATGACGTTGAATATTCCCGAAGGAAACCTTTATACCGATGTCTATTTGAATCCGGATACTGCACAAATGAAAGAAAGCCCTAATAAAGAGAACTCCGCTAAGGCTTCAACTCCCATAAGAGAAAAAATCAATTTTGCTCCGGTTTATTCCTTTGGGAAAAGAATCCCTTTGCATGGCTATTGTCCACTCACGTTGACCATTACGAACGATACTTATCCGGATAAAAGAAAATATGGCGTCGTTTCGATTGACGACAATAGGAAGATTTGGCTGGGCGGAGTATATGAATCGCATCGGATGAAAGTCTCGATTCGCGAATTAGGACGGTTTTCGGTAGCCATCGATACGGTTCCTCCGGTTATAGTTCCTGCCAATCGAGCCAAATGGGCGATAAATAAACGCATTACGTTCAGAATTAGCGACAATTTGAGTGGAATTGATTTTTATCAGGGAACGCTTGATGGAAAATTCGTTCTTTTTGAATACGACGCAAAAACCCAATCGCTCTTTTGTAATTACGATGCAAAAAGAATGAAAAAAGGAAAACAAAAATTAATTCTAATTGTTAGAGATAGAGTGGGGAATGAGGCTCGCGTGAGTTACGAAGTTGTGTTTTGAAGTTACGTGGCGAGACAACTCCGTATTTCATTTTCCCAACGAACTCAACGAAATTACATTGATACCGTCGGTTCGAGTAAAACTCATTCCCATTCCGGTGATAATATTCAGTGAAGCAGGCTTTTGAGTTTTAGTCGTATCCAAGTTTTTTGCAAATTTTTGCAGGTTTTGAGCCGCCTCTTCAATCATTCCTACGCCCAGCTTTACTTCAAAAGCCGTCCAGGCGCCGCCATATTGTTGAACGACGGCATCGACTTCCAATCCACTCGAATCACGGTAATGAAACACTTCGGCATCATTAGCCTGCGCATACACTTTCAAGTCGTGCGTAACGAGTGACTCAAACAGAAATCCAGTGTATTTCAAGTCTTTAAGTAAAGAGTCTTTGTTCAAGCCCAAAGCTGCTACCGCCAAGGAGACATCGCAGAAATGTCTTTTTGCCGATTTACGCAATGAGGCTGAAGAACGAATGTGCGGATTAAATGCCCTTTGATCATCCATTATCATCAGTCGTCCAAGCGCATCAATATAATCGATAATTGTAGGGCGGGATAATTCGCTGTTTTCTCGTTCCTTAATGTCATTTGCCAGCGTTGTATTCTCAACCAAAGTAGCGGTATTTCTTGCTAATGATTTCAGCAAAGCCCTTACCTTCAAAGGATCGCGATTTATATTCGATACACGGCTCATATCTGCTTCCGCTAATAAATCAATATAGGCGCGATTGAGCAAAATTGCTTCATCAACAGTAGATTCGAGCAAGGCGGGCCAGCCCCCTTTTATCATCCTGTCTATAATCGGTTCCAAATCAGTACTTTTGTCAATCACTTCAGGGGTAATGCCTTTCAACAAATCTGACAAAGAAATTTTTCCCGACGAATAACCCATTTCTTGCCACGACATGGTACGCATATCCAAGGTGGTAAAACGCCCTGCGCCGCTATGCAATTTCACATTTTCGTTTGGATTTGACGATCCGGTAAGAATAAACTGTCGCTTTTTTTTGCGGTTATCTACCTCATGCCTCACATAATTCCACAGCTTCGGCTGTTCCTGCCATTCGTCAATGAGACGCGGTGTATCGCCAAGCAACAACCGTTTTGGATCAGTGGACATAAATAACGGTATCAATTCGTCCTGATCAACACGTAGAATGCTATGGGCAAACTGTTTAGCCGTTTCTGTTTTTCCGCATGATTTAGGTCCTCGTATTAGTAACGCTCCCGAAGCGTTTAATTTACGAGACAATTCATCTTCTATTAGCCGCGATTTATAAGCCATTCGTGTTAAAATGAATATTGTAATTTACGGCTGCAAATATACTATTTTTTATTCACTTTACAAATTTTGAGCTTTTCACTTTACAAATTTTGAGCTTTTCACTTTACAAATTTTGAGCTTTTTACTTTACAGATTTTGAATTTTACAGGCGATTAGCATATATCCAGCTTATCGACTGTCGTTTAGCCCAAGAATCCCAACAAAATACCGGCAGCGACCGCAGAGCCGATTAATCCGGCGACATTTGGTCCCATGGCGTGCATCATCAAATGATTAGTCGAGTCGTATTGTTTTCCCAACCGCCGTGAAATACGTGCTGAACCATAAAATGCCGGTACTCCGGCGCTACCGATTAGCGGATTAATTTTGTTTTCTTTCTTCAAGAATAAATTAAAAAACTTGACAAACAAAATACCGGCTGCTGTTGCAATAATAAATGATAAAACGCCTATCCCGAATATTTTCAACGTATCCCATGTAAGGAAACGCGTTGCTTGCATGGAAGCTCCTACGGTTAAACCCATTAAAATGGTAATGACATCAAATAGCGTACCTCTGGCCGTATCTGCCAACCGGCGGGTAACTCCGGATTCTTTCAATAAATTACCAAAAAATAGCATTCCTAACAGAGGCAACCCGGAAGGCACCAATAAGCAAGTAAGCAATAAACCCATTATCGAAAACATGATTTTTTCGGTCTGTGATACGGATCGAGACGGTTTCATGCGGATTAATCGTTCTTTCTTTGTCGTAAGCATGCGCATGATAGGCGGTTGTATAACCGGAACCAACGCCATATAGAAAAATGCCGAAATAGCTACTGCTCCTATTAAGTTTGAAGCTAATTTGGACGAGAGGAAGATGGCTGTTGTTCCGTCTGCTCCTCCAATAATCCCGATTGCTCCGGCTTGATTAGGTTCAAAACCTACAAGTAAAGCCAGCATATAAGCTCCGAAAATACCGAATTGTGCCGCAGCGCCAATCAACATAAGCTTAGGGTTGGATATCAATGTCGAAAAGTCGATCATTGCTCCGATTCCAAGGAATATCAACGGCGGATACAATCCTTTAGAAACCCCCTGAAATAAAAAATTTAATACAGATCCATCCTCGTAAATGCCAATGGGTAAACCATGGGTATTAAAAGGAATATTCCCGATTAAAATTCCAAAACCGATGGGAATTAACAGTAGCGGTTCGAATTCTTTTGAAATTGCCAGATAGATAAGAAATACACCTACGACAATCATCAGAATATGCCCCGGTGTTATGTTTGAAAAACCGGTATATGAAAGGAATGTGTGCAGATTTTCTCCTAAAAATGATACAGAATTCATACGATTATTCGATTATAGCAAGTTCTGTACCTTCTAAAACAGAATCTCCCTTGTTAACTTTAATCTCTTTTACTACTCCGTCTTTTTCGGCGTTGATAACATTTTCCATTTTCATAGCTTCGAGTATCACTACTTTCTGACCTTTCTTTACAACATCGCCTACATTACAAGAAATTTCCAGAATGACGCCCGGCAGTGGAGAACGCAATGCGGAAGCTATCGGACTGACCGGTGACTGCTTGGGAACAGGCGCAACCGTTGTTTGAATGGGACGGTTGATTGTAACGATCTGTTTATTCGCCGGTTTATTCATCTCTACTTTATAAAAAGTACCGTTTACTTCTACTTCAGCAAAGGTACCTTCGATTCTGTTTATAACCACGTTATAAACATTCCCGTTAATTGTATATTTAAAATTATTCATTTTAATGTCTTAAATATTAATATCTTAAATCTTATTACCTTTTAGGGGTTCCTCTTAATGAGTAGATTTTGGAACTCCATGGAGAATAATTACGCACTGTATTCTTAATAGTGAGAATGGCATTTTCTTCATCGTGTAGCAATTCTGTGGCTTCATAGATAGCCATAGCAATGGCTGCATAGGTATCTCCCGATTGTTTGGTCATCCCTTTAGCTTCTTCTTTACTTATTCCGGTCATTTTCATTGCCCGTCTGTGACTTAGGAAAATAGCAATACTACCAATCAAATTAGACAGTATGTAAAGTCCAACTATCCCTAAGAATACGACGCCGATAGCGATTATCGCAGTTCCTAATTCATAATTCATAACTCCTAATTTTTAATTTCTAATTATAAAGGTAAATTATCATGTTTCTTCGGTGGATTGACTTGCTTTTTCGTCGCTAATTGTTGCAACGCACGAATGATGCGAAAACGCGTATTCCGGGGCTCAATCACATCGTCGATATAGCCAAACTTTGCCGCGTTGTAGGGATTTGCAAAAAGCTTCGTATATTCCGCTTCTTTTTCAGACAAGACTTTTGTTGGATTATCCGACTCTTTTGCTTCTTTGGCATAAAGCACTTCTACTGCGCCTGCTCCACCCATCACGGCGATTTCTGCCGTTGGCCAAGCGTAATTCATGTCTCCTCTCAATTGTTTACAACTCATCACAATATGAGCGCCGCCATAAGATTTGCGAAGTGTTACCGTTACTTTTGGAACAGTTGCTTCTCCATAAGCATAAAGTAATTTTGCACCGTGAACGATGACTCCTCCATATTCTTGACCTGTTCCCGGAAGAAATCCTGGAACGTCCACCAGAGAAACTATAGGAATGTTGAACGCATCACAAAACCGAATGAAGCGAGCGGCTTTACGGGATGCATTGATGTCCAGAACCCCTGCAAGCGTCTTGGGTTGATTGGCTACAATACCTGTAGAACGACCATTGAAGCGCGCAAATCCAATGATGATATTTTTAGCAAAATCGGCATGTACTTCCAAGAATTCGCCGTCGTCGATAATGGCTCCGATGACTTCATACATGTCGTAAGGTTTATTGGGGCTATCAGGAATGATTTCATTGAGCAAGTCGTCCAAACGGTCAATCGGATCGTTCGTTGGCTTGATTGGAGGTTCTTCCAGATTATTTTGTGGTAAGTAGCTTAATAAGTGACGAATAAGAGCAATCCCTTCAATTCCGTTTTCTACTGCGAAATGTGTAACTCCCGAACGGGTGGCATGAATTTCCGCTCCTCCCAATTGTTCTTGAGTGACGTCTTCGCCTGTAACTGTTTTTACTACTTTGGGACCCGTGAGAAACATGTAGCTCATGCCTTTCACCATAATTGTAAAGTCGGTTAACGCAGGAGAATAGACAGCGCCGCCCGCACAAGGACCGAAAATACCCGATATTTGAGGAACTACACCCGAAGCAAGAATGTTGCGTTGAAAAATTTCGGCGAAACCGCCTAAGGCATTAATTCCTTCTTGAATGCGGGCGCCGCCCGAGTCGTTCAGACCTACGATTGGAGCTCCCATCAATATGGCTAAATCCATTACTTTGCAGATTTTTTTTGACATTGTTTCGGATAAAGAACCGCCGATGACCGTAAAATCTTGAGCAAAAAGATAAACCAATCGTCCTTCGATTGTTCCGTAGCCAGTAACGACTCCATCGCCCAAATATTTTTTATTTTCCATACCAAAATTGGTGCAGCGGTGTTCCATAAACATATCTATTTCTTCGAAACTTCCCTCATCTACCAACATGTTAATACGCTCTCTTGCTGTGTATTTTCCTTGGGAATGCTGTTTTTCGATAGCTTTTTCGCCGCCTCCCAAACGCGCTTTCACCCGCAGGTCAATAAGCTCTTTAACTTTATCTAATTGATGACTCATGATCTTATTGACATAATTCGGTTAATACACTCCCTGTTGATTTGGGATGCAAAAAAGCAATTTGCAAACCTTCGGCGCCTTTGCGCGGCGCTTTATCAATCAGTTGAACATTATTAGTTTCTGCTTCTGTAAGAGCTTGAGCTACATTAGGAACTGCAAAAGCAATATGGTGTACGCCTTCTCCCTTTTTTTCAATAAATTTAGCAACAGGAGATTCATCAGAGGTAGGCTCAAGTAGTTCAATTTTTGTTTGTCCTACTTTGAAAAAAGCCGTTTTTACTTTTTGGTCAGCTACTTCTTCAATATTGTAGCATTTCAGACCTAACACATTTTCGTAATAGGGCAAATGTTCGGCTATGCTTCGAACGGCTATCCCTACGTGTTCAATATGCGAAATATCCATTGTTAATTAATTTAAGTTAATCATTAATGAACAAAGGTACGACCTTAAATTTGATATAAGAAACTTTTTAAGGATTTTTTAGAATTTGTAATTCTTTCGAGAAATATTACTATCTTTGACAGTTCAATTTATGTTGTTAATAAAAGATTTTTTTACGATGGTAGACTTTTCGACAACTTTCATGGGACTTCCGTTGCGAAATCCCATTATAGCAGGAAGTTCCGGCTTAATGAACAATATGGATTACTTGAAGCGCCTCGATGATGCCGGAATTGGGGCTGTAGTACTGAAATCAATCTTTGAAGAGCAAATCAGGGTTGAATCGGATCATTTCCTAAAATCGGATAACAGTAAAGCAAAGGAATGGAATACTATTTTGCAAGAAATAGAGCAACAGAACGACTATTATTATGACGAAGCATTGACTTATATCAATCAGTTTGCAAAAGAGCATACTTTAGACCGGTATTTATCCTTTATTACAGATGCGAAAAAACAATTGTCGGTTCCGGTTATAGCAAGTATCCATAGCGTATCGCAATATCATTGGAGCTATTTTGCCAAACTTATTGAAGAAGCGGGAGCAGATGCATTGGAATTGAATGTGTTTGTTTTACCGTCGGATGTTGACAGAACAAGCGCCGAAAATGAACAGGTATATTTTGATATTGTAGAACAAGTGATGAAAGTCGTTTCCATTCCTGTATCATTAAAGATTGGATACTATTTTTCCAGTTTGGTACAAACGGTAAACAAATTGAGTCAAACGGGGATTTCTGCTCTGACATTGTTTAACCGTCCCTATCATCCTGATATTGATATTGAACAGTTAAAATTATCTGCCGGCCATATTTATAGCAATCCTGAAGAATATATTCAGACCTTGCGGTGGGTAGCAATTCTTTCCGGCAGGTTACAATGTGAAATTGCAGCTTCCACAGGAATACATGAATATAAAGCAGTAGTAAAGCAGCTATTGGCTGGGGCTTCCGTAGTGCAAATCGCTTCTGCGCTCTATACTGAAGGACCTCAAGTGATAGGTCAATTGTTAGAAGGGCTGGGGACTTGGATGCAACGGCGTGATTTTCAAATAATTAAGCAGTTTAAAGGGATATTTAGCCAGGATAAGATTGAAAATCCGGCCGCATTTGAACGAGTCCAATTCATGAAACTCTTTTCGAAAGTATAAGAAGTTATACCTATTCTTTAATTATAATGAAAGGGTAGGTTAATTAATAATAATTATTCGCACTTTTGCTGAGAATAACACTTAATCTCTAAAGGGGACTTTGTCGCAGTATGATTATTCATTTTGCTGCGGCAAAGTCCCCTTTAGAGATTTTTTAGGGGTAAGCGTATTACATCATTCCGCCCATTCCACCGCCCATAGGAGGCATTGGAGGAGCCGAATTTTCTTCTTTCTTATCGGTAATTACACATTCGGTAGTCAAGAACATACCGGCGATGGAAGCCGCATATTCCAATGCGACACGCGTTACTTTCGTTGGATCGATTACGCCTGCAGCATACAGGTTTTCATAAACATCCGTGCGGGCATTGTAGCCGAAATCGCCTTTTCCTTCTTTTACTTTTTGAACAACGACAGCGCCCTCTTTACCGGCATTTTCAACGATTTGACGAAGCGGCTCTTCAATAGCGCGTTTAATTATTTCGATACCGGTTGTTTCATCTTCGTTATCGCCAAGCAAGTCATTTAAAGCGTCGATCGCACGAACGTAAGCAACGCCGCCGCCCGGAACCGTACCTTCTTCGATGGCTGCACGCGTAGCGCTTAATGCATCGCCGACGCGGTCTTTCTTTTCTTTCATTTCTATTTCTGAAGGAGCGCCAACGTAGAGAACAGCAACGCCGCCTGCCAATTTAGCCAAACGTTCCTGCAGTTTTTCACGATCGTAATCGGAAGTAGTCGTTTCAATTTGAGATTTGATTTGACCTACTCGGGAAGAAATTGCATGTTTGTCGCCCGAACCGTTTACAATCACCGTATTATCTTTATTTATGGTAACTTTTTCAGCAGAGCCCAACATATCCAGAGTAGCGCCTTCTAATTTCAAGCCTTTTTCTTCTGAAATTACTACCCCGCCGGTTAGTACGGCAATATCTTCCAGCATTTCCTTACGGCGGTCGCCGAATCCCGGAGCTTTCACTGCGCAAATCTTCAACGAACCGCGCAGACGGTTTACAACCAGAGTAGCTAACGCTTCCGATTCGATATCTTCGGCGATGATTAACAACGGCCGGCCGGTTTGAACGGTTTGTTCAAGAATGGGAAGCATATCTTTCAATACGGAAATTTTCTTATCGTATATCAAGATAAACGGATTATCAAGTTCTGCTTCCATTTTTTCGGTATTTGTTACGAAATAAGCCGAAATATAACCGCGATCGAATTGCATACCTTCTACAACATCCACGTAGGTGTCAATACCTTTGGCTTCTTCAACGGTGATTACGCCTTCTTTTTTCACTTTTCGCATGGCTTCGGCAATCAATGCGCCGATAGTTTCGTCGCCGTTAGCCGAAATCTTAGCTACATTTTCGATTTTACCAAAATCATCGCCGATTTCCTGCGATTGAGCCCTTAGAGATTCAATTACAGTAATAACGGCTTTATCTATACCGCGTTTCAAGTCCATCGGATTAGCTCCGGCGGTTACGTTTTTCAACCCTACACTGATGATGGATTGCGCCAAAACCGTAGCGGTCGTCGTACCATCGCCCGCATCATCGTTGGTCTTGGATGCTACTTCTTTTACCAATTGAGCGCCCATGTTTTTAAATGGATCGGCAAGTTCAATGTCTTTTGCTACCGTAACGCCATCTTTCGTGATTTGAGGCGCGCCGAATTTCTTATCGAGAATCACATTACGACCTTTGGGTCCTAAAGTTACTTTTACTGCATTTGCCAATTCGTCGACTCCTTTTTTCAATAGGTCGCGGGCTTCAATTTCGAATTTAATTTCTTTTGCCATAGTATTTTATTATTTAAATGATTGCTAAAACATCCGATTGACGCATGATAAGATATTGTTCACCGTTCCATTCAATTTCCGTTCCGGCATATTTGCCGTAAAGCACTTTATCGCCCGGTTTCAAGACCATTTCTTCATCTTTTGTTCCGTTGCCTGCTGCAATAACTTCTCCTTTAAGAGGTTTTTCTTTCGCTGAATCGGGAATAATAATTCCGCCAATTGTTTTTTCTTCTGCAGTTGCCGGTTTAACCAACACTCTGTCTGCTAATGGTTTAATGCTCATGATGATTAATAAATTAGTTTATTTTTTGTTTAATTATTATTTATGTTTGTATCAGTCCTCCTGCGAAGATTGTGCCAAAGTTAGGAACTGACAATTTTACAGAGTTCTTTGGCAGTGCATTGAATTTGTTCGCCGGTTGCCATTTTTTTCACTGTCAACTTTTCTGCCGTTTTTTCATTTTCGCCTGCCAATACGACAAACGGAATTTGATTGCTATCGGCATACGCGAGTTGTTTTTTCAATTTGGACGCTTCCGGATAGATTTCGGAACGGATACCTTTTTCCCTTAATTGCATCAATATAGGAAAAGCATAGTTTTCTTCCGCTTCTCCGAAATTAACGAACAACACTTGCGTTTGTCGAGTTAAATTTTCAGGATATGAATTCAGTTGATTCAATACATCAAAGATACGGTCGGCGCCAAAAGAAATTCCAACACCCGAAATGCCAGGCATTCCAAAGACGCCTGTCAGATTGTCGTACCGTCCGCCGCCGGTGATGCTTCCTATTTCTACATCCAAGGCTTTTACTTCAAGGATGGCGCCGGTATAGTAATTCAAACCGCGAGCCAAAGTCAAGTCCAAATCCAAAGCGGCGGAAATCGGAACCAATCCCGTTTTATTAAAAATAGTTTCAATTTCCCGGATTCCCTGAAGACCGGTTTCGGAAGCTTGTAGGATATTTTTTAATGTATCTAATTTTTCCTGATTGGTACCGGATAAGCCGATGATGGGTTGTAATTGTTCAATCGCTTTATCAGTAATTCCTTTGGAAGTTAACTCTTCATTCACTTTTTCCAAACCGATTTTATCGAATTTGTCAATGGCAACGGTAATATCTACTATTTTATCGACTTCACCAATGATTTCTGCAATGCCGCTTAATATTTTACGATTGTTTATTTTGATAGCGACGCGAATGCCGAAACGTTTAAATACTTCGTCAATCAATTGAATGAGTTCGACTTCATTCAGTAGCGAATCGGAACCCACTACATCGGCGTCGCACTGGTAGAATTCGCGGTAACGCCCTTTTTGCGGGCGGTCGGCACGCCAAACCGGTTGTATCTGGTAGCGCCGGAAAGGAAATGTAATTTCATTACGGTACATGACGACAAAGCGGGCGAACGGTACGGTCAAATCGTAGCGCAAACCTTTTTCGCAGATTTTATTTGCTATTCGAACCGTATTTCGGAGGAGCAGTTCTTCATCCGTTGTTTTATTTAGAAAGTCGCCGGAATTTAAAATCTTAAAAAGTAGTTTGTCTCCTTCTTCCCCATATTTTCCCATGAGAGTGGAAAGGTTCTCTACAGCTGGCGTTTCAATGGGTTTGAAACCATACAAATGAAATACGGAACGAATGATATCAAAAATATAATTCCGTTTCGTCATCTCTTCAGGAGAAAAATCTCTTGTTCCTTGTGGAATCGTTGGCTTTTGCATATTCAATATATGATATATTTTTATTATCTTTGCACCAAATAATATCGGTAATGATGAAAGTATTGGGTTTCTTGATTATAATGGGTTTTTTAGCTGTTGCTTTCGTTCTCGCATTCGGCTTTTCAGTCTTAAGAATGTTCCTTGGCGCTGTTTTCGGAACCCGTCCTCCCGCTCGTAATGTTTCTTCTAATCAGCAGAAAACAAAGCAAACAACAAAACAAACCAAAGCGGCGCCCGTCAAAAAGATTATTACGCATGACGAAGGTGAATATGTCGACTTTGAAGAAATCAAAGATTGATGCCGGTTGATTTTTAGACAAATCCTTGACCGAATATCATCGCCCGTTTTTTATCAAAGTAATAAATTCTTCCCGCGTCTTCGCCTGATTAAAAACTCCCGTAAAATCGGAAGTGATTGTAATGGAATTTTGTTTTTCCACTCCCCGCATTTGCATGCATGTATGTTGCGCTTCAATCACCACCATCACTCCCAAAGGATTTAATGTTTTCTGGATGCAATTTTTAATCTGAGTAGTCATTCGTTCCTGAATTTGCAAACGATGGGCAAAAACGTCCACAATCCGGGCGATTTTACTTAATCCGGTTACGGCATTATTCGGAATATATGCGACATGCGCTTTTCCGAAAAAAGGTAAAGCATGATGTTCGCACAATGAAAAAAAGTCAATATCCTTCACAATAACCATTTGCTTGTAATCTTCAACAAAAACAGCCGATGACAAAATCTGCGCCGGGTCTTGTCTGTATCCTTTTGTTAAGAACAGCAAGGCTTTTGCTACCCTTTCCGGCGTTTTAAGCAATCCTTCGCGAGACAGATCTTCGCCCAATAATTCCAATATTTTTGCGTAGTGAAACGCGATTGCTTCCTTTCTTTTTTGAATTTCTTCCGGCGTTTCTTCCATGATTAATTGTTGTTTAGTATGGGAATATTTATTTTATCGGGTATGATATACATCTCTTTCCCAAGTCCGGGAATAGATTTTAACAGTTTTTGTTTGAAAACGTCTGCTTCTTCTTTTGTCCTGAAATCACCAACCAACAATTTCCAATTAGGCGCTGTATATTGTTGGTAAGTAGCCATATCAGAAAAAACGTTACTAATCAAACTCAATTTGTCCATCATTTCCTTTCTTGCCGTCTTAGAATTGTTACTCATAAAGACCTGTATTCTAAAACCGTTGATTTTGACAGAATTATCTTCGTTTAAACTCATTTCGGACGAAGGCGTTCCAATCAATTCAGTGATCATAGGATCAGAATCTATCTGAATAATACCTTGGTTGGGAACAAGCGTTTCCAAATCATCAATGATTGTGACTTGTTTGTCTTGCGCCCGAACTTCGGAAACATAAAATCCGGCAACGAATAAAAGAAAAAGAAAAATTTTTTTCATATCAGAAAGCCTCTACAATCGGTAAAAATTTATCAACCGACAAGGAAGCTCCTCCAATCAGTCCGCCGTCGACATCGGGGTTGGCAAATAATTCCTTGGCATTACTTGCATTACAACTGCCTCCATAAAGAATGGAAATTTCGTTGGCAACAGCCGAACCATATTTCTTGGCTATAATGTTCCGGATAAAAGCGTGCATTTCCTGTGCTTGGTCGGAAGTAGCCGTAACGCCGGTTCCAATTGCCCATACAGGTTCGTAAGCCAACACAATTTTACCAAATTCTTCAACGCTTAGATGGAACAGCGATTCACGGATTTGTGTTTCAACTATTTCGTTTTGTTTCCCAGCTTTCCGTTCAGCCAAAACTTCGCCGATACAGAAAATAGGCGTCAAGCGATTGGCTAAAGCCAACATTACTTTTTCTTTCAGCAGGGCGTTGGTTTCACCGTAATAGGCTCTTCGTTCGGAATGTCCTAAAATGACGTATTGCGCTCCGGTTGAAGCAACCATTGCAGCCGATATTTCTCCAGTATAGGCTCCCGAAACTTTATCAGCGCAATTTTGCGCGCCTAAACCTATGGTCGTAATTTCTTTGGCAATGGATGCTAAATGAATGAACGGCGTACAAATAACCACATCGCAATTAACTACTTTTCCAGTTAAAACTTTCTGCAAATCTTTTGCCAGATTTAAACCTTCCTGCAGGCTATTATTCATTTTCCAGTTTCCTGCAACAATATTTTTTCTCATATTATTGTTATTAATTAATTTCTAATTTTTATTTTTTTTTTGCGTCTATTTTTTTTGTAATTGGAATCAATAAAATATAACCCTGTGAGCGGAATAAAAAAAAGCAATACCAGAAAGAGCGTCGTACGCAAATCATGATTTGTCGGCGGATTTCCATGCTTGGCGTCGTCTGTCAGTTTATTTAGAACTGCACTATCCGGCAAACGGGTATTCGGCCATTTATTGATAATTGTTCCATCTTTAATCAGTAATAATCCCGGATTGGAACGAATAATGGTCTTCAAAGCAATATCGTCCATCAAACAAAAAGGGTATTCCGCTCCCGTATTTTCAATCCAGTTTTGTATCTCACTCGGTAAAGAAGCGGTCAAAGCATAAAAATCATATTCCTTCGTTTTTGAGAAATCATAGATATCATTGATTTTATCGACGTTCGCATCACTGGCTTGGTTTAGCTTATGCGAAATGAGCAAAAAAGTATACGAAGGATTGGAAAGCGTTTCTTCGGTAATATCGTTTCCTTCGGCATTGGTGATGACAAAATCATGAATCGGCGGTTGATAGCCTTTTTTGATTAATCGTGATTTGGAATCAACAAACGTCCAGGCGTTATCGCCTTTGGGATAATCTTTCATCGTAAATTCTTTTTGTTGTCCATCTTTTGAATAAATCAGCCGTACTTCGTAAACATCATGTTCCGCATTTTCCGGAACCTTCATTTTTTGTGGAATGTTTGCTCCGATTCGATACGGACGGAAATCGAGAACCGGCAGATAATAAAAGCAATAGGAAGATACGCCTATAATAAACAGGTAAATCCAAACTGCGACGGAAAAATAAGCTTTATGAGTAAAAAAGGGAGTAATATGTCGATACCAAAGAAAGACAATGACTGCTGCAATTAATAAAAATATATTTTTATAGAAAGTTTGCCAATTGGAAATAACCAGTGCATCGCCGAAACATCCGCAATCCGTAACAGGATTCGCAATGGCAAGATACAAAGTCAATGGCGTCATGAACAGCATAATAAGCAAAACAAGAATGGAATTGACTCTTTTGTAAATGCCTATTAACAGGCAAGCCCCTACGCCAAATTCAACAGCAGCCTGAAGAAAAGAAAGTGGAATAGCCAGAAAATTTAACCCTGACAGTTCGAACGCGGAAAAATAATCCTGTATTTTATATGCGCCGCCCCAAGGGTCTACTGCTTTTACAAAACCAGAAAAAATAAACACCATACTTAAGACGGCACGGGAAATTTCTACGGCGATTATTTTATGCTTCGTCTCCATATTCTAACTTGATTAAGGCGAATAAAGAATAATTTATCATGTCCATGTAGTTGGCGTCGATTCCTTCTGAAGCAATGGTTTTACCCTGATTGTTTTCGATTTGTTTGGTACGATTGATTTTCATCAGAATTAAATCGGTATAGGAACTGATGCGCATGTTACGCCAAGCTTCGTTATAGTCGTAATTTTTATTATACATCAATTCTTTCGATTCGGTAAGGTATTTGTCGTATAACTCCAATGCTTCCACAGGGTTCTTATCAACCGTATCGGCAAAACCGTAATGGAACTGGATTAATCCGATAACGCCATAATTAACGATAGCAATAAATTCGGAACGAATATCTTCGTCTATTTTATGAGCGCCTATCGTCTCCAAATTACGAATGCGACAGGCTTTAATATAAATCTGATCGGTAACGGATTGGGTACGCAAGATACGCCATGAAGCGCCATAATCTTTGAGTTTCTTTTCAAAAATGTTGCGGCAAATCGTTATAACATGTTCAAACTGTTCTTTAGTATCCATTTTTTAGCCTAAGAATGGGCAAAGATACAACATAATTTTCAAAAGTCGTTTATGAGCAACGCAAAACTTTACCCACTTTTAAGAGGCTCGTAGGTTGCAATCCGTTTAAGCGGCAAATTTGATTAACCGATACTCCGTATTTTTTTGCTATCTTCGAGAGCGTATCTCCATCCTGTATGCGATGGTATGTAACGGTTTTGTCGTAAGATGCGTATTTTGTATAGTTACTATTGTGTATGCTTACAGCATTGACATTGGATTTATGGTAAACATAATGATCATCAAAAGTACAGAAGTTATCAAAATCAATGATGTCGGCGGGATCGATTGCCTGACCCAGAAAGCGACATTCGAAGTGCAAGTGCGAACCGGTTGACCGTCCGGTACTTCCTCCCAAGGCAATCGGTTGACCGGCTGCGACGGCTTCACCTTCTTGAACTAAAAATCGAGATAAATGTCCGTAAACAGTTTCCAAGCCGTTGGGGTGACGAAGCACTAAATAATAACCGTATCCTCTTCTTTCAAATTGTCTTATCCTTACTTTTCCATCAAAAGCGGCATAAACGGTATCTCCTTTTTGCAATTTTAGGTCGGTGCCGTAATGAAATCTCCTTCGACGAGGCCCGAAGGGAGAAGTTATTTTTCCTTCTACCGGCATAACAAAGTTAGAGAGATTAATTTGAAACGAATCGGGAATAACCACATCGGAATAAGCTTTTATGAATCGGTTGTTCCAAATGCCATCGTACAATTCGTCGGCGATAGACATATCTCCTTCTTCATCTAACTCGTATTTCATTCGTATAGAGTCGATAGCGGCAACCTCCAATTTTGTATTGACCTTGTCGACGATTAAGTTGCGATCGCTGATTTTTTTTGATAATTCACCCCAAGTTAAATCTTTATCGGGATTAGCCTGCGCACTAAGTTCATTATAGGAGAAAACTCCCGAGATGATAAAAATAATTCCCAATAAAGATTTTCCTGTTAGCATTTTATTATTAGATTTCGTTATCAGCATATAAATTTGAAATTACTTTCAAATTGTAATCAAATAATTCATCTTTGTCAAAAAAACGTTGTAGTTCTACTGCAGCAGTTTCCGGTGAATCGGATGCATGCAGGATATTCTCCTGCAAACTCATGCTAAAATCGCCGCGGATAGTTCCGGGTAATGCTTCTCGACCGTTGGTAACACCCGTAATTGTTCTAACCACTTGAACAACATCTTTGCCTTCCAAGCAGCATACAATAACTGGACATATTCTCATTGAATCTTTTACCTTTTGAAAAAAAGGCTTGTCTTTCAGGTGTGCGTAGTGTTCGCTTAATATTTCATCACTCAACCATGCCATTTTTAATCCGCTAAGTATTAAACCTTTCTTTTCAAAGCGGCTCATAATTTCACCGATTAGTCCTCTTTGAATTGTGGATGGTTTAAGTATAACAAGGGTTCTTTCCAACATAAATATCATATTAAAATTTATATTTAAAAACTATTGCGACTACAAAGAAAAGAAATAATAATCAGAATACCAAATAAATAAATGTTAAAAATACTATAATCGTTCATTTCTGGAAGCATCTAAGCGAAGAAAGATAAATAAAAGGATAGTAAAACCCCACAAAGAAGATCCTCCATAGCTGAAAAAGGGTAAGGGAATCCCAATCACAGGCGTGATTCCCGTCACCATTCCGATATTAATTAACAAATGAAAAAGCAGTATAACTGCCGCACAGTAACCGTATATTCGTATAAAAGCGGAACGTTGCCTTTCGGATAGAAAAACGAGACGGGCAATTAAAAACAAAAATAAAAGTAATATGAAAGCCGATCCGGCAAATCCATGCTCTTCTCCCACTGTGCAAAAAATAAAGTCGGTATCTTGTTCCGGCACATATTTCAATTTGGTTTGAGTTCCATTCAAGTATCCTTTTCCCCAAAAGCCGCCCGAACCGATAGCGATTTTCGATTGGTTGACGTTGTATCCGGCGCCACTGGGGTCGTCAATGATACCTAAAGCAACTTCTATTCTTATTTTTTGATGCGACTCTAACACATCGTCGAAAACATAATCTATTGAATATACAAAAATAATGGAAAGGAAAGCGAAAACGGCAACGTACAAGTAATGTTTATCTCTGTATTTAAGGAAAAAGAACAATAATATTATTGCTGAGACGACGATGATTGCCAATGCAACCACGCTTAAATCATAAATGAAAAACAGGGAAAAGAGCAACGCCAGTCCGACTAAGACTGCGGAACCTAAAAGGAAATATTTGATATAACGTCTTCCTTTTTCATAATCGTACATTATAAAGCTAATACATGGAATGATTAACAAGAGTACTATGAATTTTCCCAAAGGGGTTTCCCCCCAGGAAACGTCTCCGTAACGAACGGATACAATAAAAAATAGAATAGAACAGAATCCCGAGAAGAGGATAAAACCCGACATGCCTTCGCGATACAAGACTAAGAAAAAAGCTAAAAAAACAAGGGCGGTGCCGGTTTCTTTTTGCAGCAGGATTAACCCCATCGGCAAGAAAAAAAGCGACAGGACTTTGATAAAATCTTTCGCGCGGGATAAATCAAAATTTTGGGCGCTTGCCAGTTTGGCAATACTCAATGCTGTGGCAAACTTGGCAAATTCGGCGGATTGAAAACGAAGAGGACCTATAACCAACCAAGAGCGGGATCCTCGTATATCGTGTGAAAACAGAATGGTTATGATTAGTAATATAATCGCGAAAGCATAAATCCAATAGGCAAAAATATCGTACCAATCGCTATCGATCATTAAGATTGAAAAACCAATGACAAGCGAAGTAAGAATCCAAATCATTTGCATGCCTGCCCGTCCGGATAAATTATAGATCGATACCTGGTCGAAATTGTAACTTGAGGCGTAAATATTAAGCCACCCTGCTGTTACCAATATCAGATAAACGGCAACCGTCCACCAATCGAGGCTGAGCCATATATTACTTTTTCGGTAAGGCATAGCGCAGAATTACGGCGTTTTTCATATTATCTTCCAACCAGCGGGAAGATTCGGCAATGGCTCCGTTCAGGTATTTTTCAATCATCAACCGGCCGATAGGAACAGCATAGTTAGCGCCAAATCCACCATTTTCAACAATAACTGATATGGCTACTTGGGGGTTATCTTTTGGAGCAAAAGCCATAAAAAGCGAATGATCCGGTCCTCTATTTTGGGATGTTCCTGTTTTTCCGCAAACTTCAATATTGGGTATGTTGGCTTTTCCACAGGTTCCACCTGGACCATTTACCGCCCATCGCATTCCGTCGGCAATCGTTTCATAGTATTCGGAGTTAATGCCGGTATATCTTCGTTGGATATAAAGCGAATCCAGTGATGCGTCTTTTATTTTCTTTACAATGTGCGGAGTATAAAAAAAACCTTTGTTGGCGACCGTAGCTGCAAGATTACAAATCTGAAGCGGAGTAGCTTCTATTTCCCCTTGCCCAATGGCAATATTTATTACCGTAAAGGAATTCCATCGACTGTAGCGTTTGTCGTAAAATTCCCCATTGGGAATGGTTCCTTTTTTTTCTCCGGGTAAATCGACGCCCAATGAACGGCCAAATCCCTGTACAACCATTAAATCGCGCCATTTATTCATTGCATTTTGGATAGAGCCGTATTTCTTGTTTTCAAGCATGGCTTTTAAACCCCAGCAAAAATAGGAATTACAAGAATTTCCGATAGCCGGAACTAAAGTTAATGGCGATGGGTGGGGGTGGCAAGCGGGATGTCCGTTTCCGAGAGGAAATCCGTTATAACACGAATAAGCGGTGCTCGGTTGAATGATATTTTCCTCCAAAAAAACCAGCGCCTGTGCAGGTTTGAAAGTTGATCCCGGAGGATAAGAGCCGTTAAGCGCCCGGTTTAACAATGGCATATAAGGATCTTGCGCCAACGCTAAAAAATTATCGCTGAATTGTCTTCCTCCTACCAGTAGCGAAGGGTCGTAAGTCGGTGAAGAAACCATACACAGGATTTCGCCGGTTTCCGGTTCAATCATGATAATACTTCCCAACTTGTTTTTCATCAATTCTTCTCCGTAAGCCTGCAAATCGACGTCGATGGAAAGCGTTAAGTCTTTCCCTTGAACCGGATCCTGATCATGAATGCCATTTTCATAATTCCCCTTGATACGTCCATGCGCATCTCTTAATAGGATTTCTACCCCTTTCGTTCCGCGAAGGTAAGTTTCGTATTGCTTCTCAACACCGGTTTTACCAATATAATCTCCGCTTACGTAATAATCGTCATCATTCAAATTTTGCTTATCAACCGGAGCGGTATAGCCTAAGACATGCGCGGCGTTTGGATAATTATATTCTCGAACCGTCCGATTTTCAATATAAAATCCGGGAAATTTGTAGATAGATTCCTGTAAAATGCCGTATTCTTTATTTCCCAACTGTGTAAGGAATGTTTGCGGAATATAGGACGAATATCCAGGGTTGAGTTTTCGATTTTTTACATCAGCCAGTTTTTGGCGAAATTTTTCAATGGGAAGATTAACGGCGCGGCAAAAAGCGAGTGTATCCATTTCTTTTGTTTCACGGAATATGACCATTACATCATAAGCCGGCTGGTTGTATACCAACAGTTTACCGCTCCTGTCATACATCACGCCGCGTGGAGGGTATATTTTTCTATTCAAAAAAGCGTTGCTATCCGCCCATTGTTTGTAGCCCTTATCAATTATTTGCAGTTTAAATAATTGTAAAATAAAGATAAATACAAGCAGGTAAATGGAAAAAGTAATATACCTTCTTCTTTTCTCCGAATCCAAATTTCTTTTTTTCACTTATTGAATACATCAATATTTATGCTTTCGAAGGCAAAGATAAGTAAAATAGTTAAGATAAAGCTGCTTGTAATTCGCAAAAAGAGTAACCATGGGTTAAACAGTGAAAATGATTCGATGGTATAAAGCAGAAAGATCTGAATCAAAGTTACCGTACCGGCATATCGCATAAATAAATTCTTTCCGAAAACGCTGAAAGAAGGAAAATAATCGTCAAAAATATCTCTTGGGGCAAACAGCCGTAACAAATAATAGCGAAGAAAGCCGACAAGCGTCATTACCATCATGCTTAATCCTAAAGTACCGCCGAAAATATCAATAATAAAACCCAATAAAGCCGACAAAAGTACTACAATATTGCGATTCATACTGATTGGTAACTTGATTAAAAAGTAGATGTAAAGCAGAGGAGTAGCATAGCCGAATAAATGGATATTGTTGAAAAGCCATACCTGTAGGAAAATCAGAAGGATAAACAATAAAACCAGTTGGATGGATATTTTTTTCATTCTGCATTGTCTCCTTTCACCATTTTTATTTGTTCATCGTGAAGCGGATTCCGGATAATATACACTTCGCTTAACGTACTGAAGTCGGTAAATAACCGCAATTTGACGGAATTATTTTCCTGATTGGTTTGTTTAAGATTATCTTCTATTACTCCAACAAGTACATCCGGAGGAAAGATAGCCGAATAACCGCTGGTAACAACCGTGTCTCCAATTTCAAAAGTGGAATGGCTGGGCAATTGGCTCAGATGAATGTAACGCGGATCTTTACCATCCCAGAATAGCGTACCGAAAAACTTTGTATTTTTTATGATGCATGTGGGATGGGTTCTGGAATTCAGCACCGGAATCACACGCGAAATATTTGGAGATACATTCATAATCACCCCTACAATTCCTTTTGTTGAAACGACCGCCATGTCTTCCGTAATGCCGTCGTTTGAACCCTTGTCCAACAAAATATAATTATCCGTCTCGGTCACTTGATTATAAACTACTCGGGCAGGAATATAATAATAAATGGATTGATCGATTCCGATATCGATTAAGTCCGGCTGCGTCCGGTCGGACAATTTTTCTATTTTTTTTTGGTATTCTTGAAGTTTTTCTTCTAAAATGGCCATTCGCTGCATTAATTCGGCGTTGGACTTTTTCAGATTTAAATAAGATTGCACGCTGTTGGAAACAGAATACATTCTTCCCGCTATTTCTTGAAAAACCGACAAATATTTGCTTCGTTGAAATTCAGTGTTATGAACCAATAAAAACAAAGAAAAGGAGGTTAAGAAAAAGAGCAACAGCCAGTGTTTATGTCGAAGTATAAAATTGAATAAATTCTTCAATTAGCGAATAAGAAAATTAAACTTGTTAATATTTTTCAATGCGATACCAGTCCCTTTTGCCACTGCGTGCAAGGGATCATCTGCAATATGAAAGGTAATATTAATTTTGTCGGACAAACGTTTATCCAATCCTTTCAATAATGCGCCTCCGCCTGCTAAATAAATTCCGTTACGAACAATATCGGCATACAGTTCGGGAGGGGTGCTTTCCAAAGCGCTAAGCACTGCCATTTCTATTTTTGAAACGGATTTATCCAGGCAGTGGGCGATTTCCTGATAAGATACAGGAACTTCCATGGGTAAAGCGGTCATACGATTGGGTCCATACACGATAAAATCTTCGGGCGGTTCTTCCAAGTTCACAAGCGCTGATCCGACATTAATTTTAATTAATTCCGCCGTACGTTCGCCAACTCTCATATTGTGCTGGCGTCCCATATATTCAATGATATCTTGAGTTAGATCGTCTCCGGCGACTCGGATGGATTTATTGGAGACAATTCCGCCTAAGGATATAACCGCAATTTCAGTAGTTCCTCCTCCTATATCTACGACCATATTTCCATCGGGAGCTTCCACATCAAGACCGATTCCAATAGCGGCCGCCATGGGTTCGTAAATCATATATACATCCCTGCCGCCGGCATGTTCGGCTGAGTCCCTGACGGCGCGGATTTCTACTTCCGTACTTCCGGAAGGGATACATACGACAATTCGCAAAGAGGGTGAAAAAAAATAATTTTTTGTATTAACCATTTTGATTAATCCGCGAATCATTTGTTCGGCGGCATTGAAATCGGCGATCACCCCGTCGCGGAGCGGGCGGATGGTTTTGATTTTTGCAGGAGTTTTACCCTCCATTCGCTGTGCGTCTTTTCCGATTGCCAATATTTTATCGCTACGATCATCCAAAGCTACTACAGACGGCTCGTCCACTACTATTTTTCCGTTACTAAGGATAATGGTATTCGCCGTACCTAAATCAATTGCTAATTCTTGAGTGAATGAAAAAAATCCCATATTTCTTTATTAATGTTTAAAATGACGAACTCCGGTCATTACCATCGTCATGTTGTGTGTGTTACAATATTCTACCGATAAATTATCTCTAATTGATCCGCCCGGTTGGATAATAGCGGTAATTCCTGCATTACCTGCGATTTCTACGCAATCGGGAAAAGGGAAGAAGGCGTCTGAAGCCATCACGGCGCCTCTTAAATCGAATCCGAATGATTGAGCTTTCTCAATGGCTTGCTTCAAGGCGTCTACCCTGGAAGTTTGACCGGCGCCGCTTGCATGGAGTTGTTTGTTTTTTACTAAAACAATTGCGTTCGATTTGGTATTTTTGACTACTTTATTGGCAAATAACAAATCGTCGATTTCCCGTTTGTTTGGCGATTTCAGCGTTGCAACCGTTAAATCGTTTTCCGTTTGGATGCTATTGTCACGATCTTGAGCTAAAACACCGTTCAACAAAGAACGAAATTGAAGTTTGGTTTTCAGATTCGCCTTTTGAATCAAAATAATCCGGTTTTTCTTTTGCATGAGAATCTCAAGAGCGCCTGAGTCGTAATCGGGAGCGACGATTACTTCAAAGAAGATTTTATTAATAGCATCTGCCGCTTCTCTGTCAATGGATGCGTTGCAAATAAGTATACCTCCGTAGGCAGAAACCGGATCCGCTGCTAAAGCCCCTTCCCACGCTTCTTTTACCGTAGGACGGGAAGCAATGCCGCAGGCATTGTTGTGTTTGAGAATAGCGAAAGTCAATTCGTCGAATTCCGAAATCAAAGCAAGTGCGGCATCGATATCAAGCAAATTGTTATACGAAATTTCTTTCCCTTGCAATTGTTCGAATAGCGTTTCAAAGTTACCGTAGAAAATACCTTTTTGATGCGGATTTTCTCCGTAACGCAAAATTTTGGCATCGTTTTTCGAAACCCGGAAATACGAACCTTCCGCATTGTCGAAATAATTAAAAATAGCCGCATCGTAAGCGGAAGTTACCGCAAAAGCTTCTTTAGCAAACCATTTTCGTTCTTCCAAGGTGGAATAGACGCCGTTCTCGGATAATAAACTTTCCAGAGGAGCGTATTGTTCTTTGGAAGCAACGATAATCACATCGTTGAAATTTTTAGCTGCGGCTCGAATTAACGAGATTCCGCCGATATCTATTTTTTCAATGATTGCCTGATCGTTTGCTCCGGAAGCAACGGTTTCCTGAAAAGGATATAAATCTACAATTACCAAATCAATTTTAGGAATGCCATATTGCGTTATTTGTTCCTTATCGGTTTCGCTGTCTCTTCGATTCAATATTCCACCGAAGATTTTAGGGTGTAAAGTCTTCACACGACCTCCCAGAATAGAAGGGTAACCGGTTAGGCTTTCTACCGATTGGCAGGGATAATGCAAGGATTCTATATATTCTTGCGTACCGCCTGTCGAATAAAAATTAACCCCTCCCTGATGCAGTTTCTCTAAAATTTCGTTGAGTCCGTCTTTATAAAAAACGGATATTAATGCATTGCTAATTTTTTTATTAGAGCCGGGCATATAAATAATGTATTCGTTGTCGTTCTTACAAAAACGCAAAATTAAATAATTTGTTTGAAACAAGCAAAGATTTTAGGGGCTATATGGTGGAAATAGTTCAATACAAATTAAAAAAAGACTACCTTTTTTAATTGGCAGTCTTTTTTCTTGAATATTCATCAAGAATTCAACTTATCCGGGAATAATTGCTTCCGACGGACATGCATCCACACACGTTGCACAATCGGTGCACATATCCGGATCAATTTTATAAATATCACCTTCGGATATAGCGCCTTCAGGACATTCATCTATGCAACTTCCACATGCAATGCAATCATCTGTAATTACGTGAGCCATTTTTTTTATTATTAAAATTAATATTCTGCGTACAAAGGTAAAAAAAAAGATTAATAATCAGGTGTTATTTTAAAAAAATAAATCCGTTTATCTGCTATTATTTATATTCATTTAAAATAATAGTAACATAAAAGTACTTGTAATATTTGAATTTACACATTTTCCAACTCAAGTAATTGTATTTTTGTATCCAATCCGCTTGAATATCCGCCCAGAGCGCCGTTGGCTGCTATGACGCGGTGGCAGGGAATAATGATTGGAATCGGATTTTTACCGTTTGCCGAACCAACCGCTCGACAAGCTTTCGGACGCCCTATAGCTTTTGCTAACAGGGAATAGCTGATGGTTTGACCATAAGGGATTTCTTGCAATTGTTTCCAGACGGTTTGCTGAAAATCGGTTCCTTTGAGCGACAGGGAGAGATCGAATGTTTTGCGTTTGCCGTCAAAGTATTCGTCCAATTGTCTGCAAGTTTCTACAATTACGGGATTTGTAGAAATTTGCATTTCACCGGAGTAATTTTTAAGAATAGCGACTCCGGTAATTGCCTTATCATCGGCAGTAATTTCCAGGATGCCGACAGGCGAGTTGAAATGATGTATATTCATAATCTAATTTTCCAATTTCTAATTTTTTCACCCTTTATCTCCCCCTTTGCCAATCAGCGCCTGCTGTTTCGGCAAGCCGCTAATCTCAGTAAAGTTAACGTCATTAGCCGGTTAGGAGGAAGAAGAGCGTTATAATTAATAAATGCCATACATTAAACAATCCAGTAAAATCGGAATGTTTTCCTGTTTTACGCCTGCCTGCAATAAATCGGGAATATCTGCTGTGAACGATTCAAGAAATTTTCCCAATGAATCGTTGAAAGCGCTTAAAGCCTGGCGGTAGAGATTCAGGGCTTCTTTATTCTTTCCCAGTACTAAACAAGTATGTCCGGCATTCAAGCAGTCGATGGCGTTGGGGTTGCTTCCCATTATTTTATTGTAGTAATCCATTGCTTCATTGTATTTTCCGGTCAGGAAAGAACACCATGCGATGGGTCTCCATGCTTTTTCTTTGCTTTTGGCGAGGTATTCAACCTTAAAATAACACTTCAAAGCTTCGGGGTAATTCTTTAATTCCAAATAACAATGGCCGATATAAAGTTGAACGGTTAAATTATCCGGACTTAAAGCGGCGGCTTTCCGGTAATATTCCAGCGCTTCCTGCGGCTGTTTCAATGTCCGGTAGCAATGCGCCAATTTTTTGATTGTCCAAGAATTATTGGAATTTAGCAAATCGGCTTTTAAATAGACGGACAACGCTTCTTCTAAGTTTTCCATCATTTGCAAGCAATAACCTTTTTTCTGGAGAACGGTTTCGTTATTTGGATCTTCTTGCAACAACCGCTCGAAAATTTCGGCAGCTTCAGCAAAATGATTTTTTTGGAAATAATATTCCCCAATGATCGTCAGACTTTCAGGGTCGGAAATGAAACAGGCGATGGCAGGCACATTGTAAAATTCGGGTTGAATTTCAAAAACATCATCAAAATCGCTGTGGCGCGGAAAGATTTTAAAGAAACGGTACAAATCTTGAATGTATTGTCGTGCAACCGGATGAATTTTGTTAGGGGTATTTTCTGATAATTCCTCTTGTAATATTTCTTGAAGCGCAGAAGGATCGCCGGTATATTGATCCGGCGCCATATTTTTATATGTCTCAGGCATTTGAGAGATACTAAAGTAGAAAGAATACTTGTCGGAATTACATAACAAACTTGATTTGAATAAAATTTTCAGAAAATCAGAAGCCGGCAAGTCTTCCATCGACGGAGAATTGGATATAAAAGGAATAAACCAGTTATGTATTTCTCTGAAGAAAGGAAAATCTTTCAAATGGATAAAAGACGATAGCATGACGTCGGCTCCTTCTAATTGCAATTCGGTAAATTCTTGTAAGCGATCGCTTAAGCCTGACTCTTCGATGAGATTTTGCCATTCGGGATTTTTTTCATCAATTCCGGTTTCTCCGAATAATTCGTCCAATTGGATTTTATTATTCAGTTTCGGACTGATTTTCATCATGCCGGGAATAATTTCTTCCTTCATGATACGGGTGATCTTTTCAGTTTCCTTACTCAAAATGAATTGCAAAATAATGTAGCGAATATCTTTGATAAACCGGCTTTGTTCTGCTAAATACTGTAAACGATTGTTGATAGCAGGGTAAAGATACAAACGTTTATCGTAACGACGCAAAAACAACATTAAACCGGTCAATGCCCGTTGACGAAGTTCTTCCTGTTCGTTTTCGCAGGTATTCAGTAGAACATACACTTTCCGTTCATCGAAAATTTCTTCCAGATTCAGTATAATCGCCGAGATAATCAGACTTTGTGAAGCGTAGGGATAAAGTGTGTTATTCAATGCTTGCAGCCAAAGATTTTGTTCCTCCTGTTTCCACAAATTGCTTAACCAGATGTTGTGAAAGAGCTTAGCTTCGATTTTTACCCTTTCCTCTTCCATCTTTTGCAGTTTTACTTTTTTCTCTTCACCTTCTTCCATTAACTCGACCAGTGTGATTTTTCCAACCCAATCGTCTAAAGACGCAATCAATTGTTCCGGTGTTTCCTGATATTTGGAAGCGGAAATCCGGCGCATCTCATACGGATACGTACTAAGCCAACGCGTTTTAACTTCTACAATCGTTTGATCGGTTAATTGATAAACCGAGTGGAGCAAATCCGTATAAATCTTTTCCTGTGCAGGGTCGTTGACCCCTTCGGATAAATAGAGCAGCATCATTTTGTAATTTTCCTGCCATTCGGAAAGTTTCTCGTTTAATTGCCAATTTGATATATTAGACAAAAGACGACTTGTTTCGTCGAATGCGTCCTTGAGTCGTTTTTGCTCTAATGCACTCGCTATTTTTTGAAAAGAGGATATTAATTCTTGTTTGTTCATACTTGTTTAATTTGTTAAGAGAAACGCCCTTAACTCAATCGTCATACCGTATATTTTTAAAACAGTTCCTACATAACGGCCGGTATTCTTCCCGTTCGCCGAGAAGTACTAATTTTTCATTGTGAACCAATCGGTGGGAATAGCCTGCCAATTGACCGCATTCAACACAAATAGCATGGACTTTGGTAACATCGTCTGCAATAGCGCATAACGCAGGCATCGGTCCGAACGGATTTCCCTTGTAATCCATATCCAGACCGGCGACAATAACCCTGATTCCCTGATTAGCCAATTGGTTGCAGATTGATGGAAGTCCTTCGTCAAAAAATTGCGCTTCATCAATTCCTATTACGTCCCTGCCGCTTGATAGTAATAAAATATTTCCGGAATGTTCTATTGGAGTACAAGGAATAGCATTTTGATCGTGTGAAACAATATTCTCTTCGGAATAGCGGGTTTCCATGGCAGGTTTGAAAATTTCCACTCTTTGTTTAGCAAACTGCGCCCGTTTCATTCTCCGGATCAATTCTTCTGTTTTTCCAGAAAACATAGAGCCGCAAATGACTTCAATAGATCCTGTTTTTTGCGGAGTGAAAAGCTGATTTTCCGGAAAATGATTCATAATACGAAGTGAAAGGATAGAAAATGTAAAAGGTGAAAACACGAATTTACTCTCATGCCTTCACCTTTTTAATTAATTATTATTTTTTCTTCAATTCCGCCATGATTTTAGCTTCAATCTCTTCGGCTAACTCGGGATTATCGCGAAGGCATTCCTTTGCGGTGTCGCGCCCTTGCCCCAATTTGGTATCGTTATAGCTGTACCAGCTTCCACTTTTCTTGATGATGCCTAAGTCGGATCCAAGATCAACTAATTCGCCGACTTTGGAAATGCCTTCACCAAACATAATATCAAATTCGGCTTTGCGGAAAGGAGGCGCCAGTTTATTTTTAACAACTTTTACGCGCGTTTGATTTCCTTTCACTTCTTCACCGTCTTTCAACGCTGTAACCTTGCGAATGTCCAGGCGAACTGAGGCATAAAATTTGAGTGCATTACCGCCGGTTGTCGTTTCGGGATTACCTCCGTACGATACATTGATTTTATCTCGTAATTGGTTGATAAATATGCAAGTCGTATTGGTTTTATTGATAGCCGCCGTTAACTTGCGTAAGGCTTGCGACATTAAACGGGCTTGCAAACCCATTTTGGAATCTCCCATTTCGCCTTCCAGTTCCGCCTTCGGAGTCAGTGCGGCAACCGAATCGATAACAATGATATCAATAGCGGAGGAGCGAATCAATTGTTCGGCGATTTCCAACGCCTGCTCTCCCGAGTCAGGTTGGGAAATTAAAAGATTTTCAACATCAACGCCTAATTTTTCGGCATAGAATCGGTCGAATGCGTGTTCCGCATCAATGAAAGCGGCGATGCCTCCAGCTTTTTGCGCTTCTGCAATGGCATGGATTGCCAAAGTTGTTTTTCCCGATGATTCGGGACCATAGATTTCAATCACTCTTCCCCGGGGATACCCGCCAATCCCTAACGCTACGTTCAATCCGACGGAACCGGAAGGAATAATCGCCACTTCTTCTACAGCATTATCACCCATTTTCATAATGGAGCCTTTACCGTAGTTCTTCTCAATTTTGTCCATCGCTGCACGCAACGCTTTCAGTTTTTCCGTGTTCGGATTAACTTGTTCTTTTTGTTCTTTCATTACTGAATTTTTTTCTTTTTCGTTCATACTTTTAAACAGTTTAAGTTTTGGTTATAAATATTTTACATTCACATTTACTATTTACCATTTACCATTGAAAATTTCATACCAGGGCAACCCTTGTTTATTCAATTGTTCCATAAATGGATCCGGATCGAATTCTTCCACGTTGAAAACGCCCGGTTGTTTCCACAATCCCTTCAGAAACATCATGGCGCCAATCATTGCCGGAACGCCGGTCGTATAACTCACTCCTTGCGTTCCCGTTTCTTTGTAAGCTTCCTGATGGAGGCAATTATTGTAAACGTAATAAGTTAATTCTTTTCCATCTTTATCTAACCCTTTGATACGGCAGCCAATGCTTGTTTCTCCCGTATAGTTTTCTCCCAATTCGCCAGGGTCGGGTAGTACTGCTTTCAGAAACTGAATCGGTACGATTTCCATTCCATTATATAATATAGGATCAATACGCGCCATGCCTATGTTTTGAATAACCCGTAAATGTGTGAGGTATTCCTGACCGAAAGTCATCCAAAACCGGGCTCTTTTGAGTGTTGGAAAATTTTTTACCAGCGATTCCAATTCTTCGTGGTAGATAACGTAGGATTCTTTTGGTCCGATATTCGGATAATTCAACGGTTGATGAATCTCATGCGGTTCGGTGACGACCCATTTCCCATCTTCCCAGTATTTTCCTTTTTGTGTGACTTCCCTGATATTGATTTCCGGGTTAAAATTAGTGGCAAAAGCTTTTCCGTGATCCCCTGCATTGCAATCGACAATGTCTAAATATTCCATTTTACTGAAATAGTGTTTTGCGGCATAAGCGGTAAAAATACTGGTAACGCCCGGGTCGAAGCCGCAACCGAGGATAGCGGTTAATCCGGCTTTTTTGAATTTATCACGGTATGCCCATTGCCATTTATATTCAAATTTTGCTTCATCCTTCGGTTCATAATTTGCCGTATCAAGGTAATTTACTCCCGCTTCCAAACAGGCGTCCATAATGGTTAAATCCTGATAGGGTAGGGCGACGTTGATTACTAATTCAGGTTGGAAACGGTTGAACAAATCGACTAATTCCGGCGCTTGATCGGCATCTACTTTCGCAGTTTCTATCCGTTTATTGCCATAGCGAGTTCCGATAGCGTCTGCAATTGCGTCGCATTTCGATTTTGTGCGGCTTGCCAGAAGAATATCCGTGAATATAGAGTGATTTTGAGCCACTTTGTGTGCGACTACGGTTCCTACTCCTCCTGCTCCGATAATAATTACTTTTGCCATAGTTTTTACTATTAAACTACAAAGATACGTATTTTATTATATAGACAAAATAATAAGCCGCCAATAATTTTAAAATTAATTGTATTTTTACGAAGAAACCATACAGCGTTTTTAAACTTTATTTGTTTTTATTAAGGAATTGTGTTATTTTTGTAAATTTATATTTAGAAAAAACACTTATAAATATATAACAAATGAAATTCACTTTAATGACTATCCTATTAAGCGTAGCGTTTCTGGCGGTTAGTTTGCCTGAGACTGTCACCGCCCAATTAAGGCCGGGTATTGATTATCCTGCCGAAATTGAAGATCCTCAATGTCTTGGAATCAACAAAGAGCCTTATCACGCTACCTTGATGCCTTACGGCAATCTGCAGGAAGCGTTGAATGCTATTCGTCTTCAGTCATCGTATTGCAAGAATCTGAACGGACAGTGGAAGTTCAATTGGGTTCCCAGCCCCGAACAGCGTCCGGTCGATTTTTATAAGCCGGATTATGATGTGTCGGTTTGGAAAGAAATTCCCGTTCCTTCCAATTGGGAAGTGCAGGGATACGGCACGCCTTTTTATCGCAATCTGGGTTACACCATTAAAAAAGATTTTCCGCGTGTGATGAGCGAACCTGATCCGAAGTACACCGCTTTCAAAGAGCGCAACCCTGTGGGAAGTTATCGCCGTGATTTCGACTTGCCCGCCGATTGGTCGGGACGCCGTATCTTCATTACTTTCGAAGGCGTCGATTGCGCCTTCTTCATCTGGGTGAACGGTGAAAAAGTGGGTTTCAGCGTGAACAGCCGCAATACAGCCGAATTTGATATCACCAACGTCGTAAAACAGGGAAAGAATATATTAGCCGTAGAAGTATATCAGTATAGTTCGGGCACCTGGCTTGAAGATCAAGATATGTGGCGCTTACACGGTATTTACCGTAATGTCTACCTTTGGAGCGCTCCACAAGTCCATATTCGTGATTTTTTCATAAAACAGGATTTAGATAAAAATTATAAGAATGCGACGGTAGAAGTATCGGCGAATATTAAGAACTTTGGCGAAAAAGCTGCTAATTCACAAACGTTTACAGCTGCGCTTTACGACAAGTCCGGTCAAGAAATAGCAAAGGGAAGCGCTGTCGGGAAGTCGCTTAATTCGAAACAGGAACAACAACTTACAGTGACTTTCCCTGTTGCCGATCCTGCCAAATGGACTGCTGAAACGCCTAATTTGTATACGATGGTTTTAACCAACTCCGAAGGAGAAATGCTCTCTTCGAAAGTAGGTTTTCGTAAAGTGGAAATTCATGGACGGATAATGACCGTCAACGGCGTTCCCCTGAAACTGAAAGGAGTGAATCGTCACGAACATTGGTCGGATGTAGGTCACGCCATTACCGAAGAGCAAATGATTCGCGACCTCGAAGTGATCAAGCAGGGTAATTGCAATCACGTGCGTACCTGTCATTATTCCGACAATCCGCGCTGGTATGAACTTTGCGACGAATGGGGAATCTGGCTGGTCGCTGAAGCCAATCTGGAATGTCATGGCTATGACGGACGCTTCGATGATGAACCGCTCATGAAATCCGCTATTTTGGACAGGGAAGTTGCGAATGTTCAGAACTTTAAAAATCATCCTGCAGTTATTATTTGGTCGCTCGGAAATGAATGCGGCGGCGTTGGTTCTAACTTCGTTGCTGCTTTAGATACGGTAAAAGCGATGGATCCAACGCGTTTTGTACATTACGAACGCTTTGGCGTCGGGAAAAATAATCCTTCCGATTTTGACGGGAAAATGTACGGCGTTCCGGACGACTTTGCAAAAATCGCTCAAAATAAGGAGTTAACAAAACCGTTTTATATTTGTGAATTTGCGCATGCCATGTTCAATTCAATGGGTTCTTTAGCAGAATATTCGCAGGTATTTGATGATAACCCTGAAATTGTAGGCGGCGCTATTTGGGAATATCAGGATCAGGCTTTGTGGAACAAACGTGATCCGGATCATCCGATATTGGCTTACGGCGGTGGGTTTGGCGAATATCCCAACGATCACTATTTCATACACAAAGGAGTCGTAGCCTGGGATAGGAAAACCATTAAGCCGCACTATCCCGAAATGAAAAAAGCTTTTCAGTGGATAGCTACCGATCTGGTTGATCCGTCGGGCGGAATGATACGAATCAAGAATAAATACCAATTTATATCGCTTGACGGTTTTGACGCTTCCTGGAGCCTCTCCGAAAATGGGAAGGAAATAGATAAGGGGATGTTGCAATTGCCTCGTATCAACGCCCTTCAGGAAAGGATGGTTTATGTTCCTTACAAAATCGACAATCCTAAGCCAGGAGCAGAATACTTTTTACGAATTTCGTATACCCAAAAAGAAAAAACGCTGTGGGCGGATAAAGGTTTTGAAGTTGCTTCCGAACAATTCAAATTACCGGTTACTACTCCGCCCGCTGAGGAAATAAAGGTAACTCAACCTGTCAAAATGACTCAGAATGCTCAATCGGTTAAAGTGACCGGCGACAGATTTGCTGTTACTTTTGATAAAAATAGCGGATTCTTGAGCAAGATAGAGAAAAACGGCGTGAATCTCCTAACGGAGGATGGCGCTCCTAAACTTCACTTGTGGCGTGCAGCTCATCGCAACGATGATATATGGGCTTACCGCTATTGGGAAAAATTTGGTATGAACGATCTGAAATTTTCACTGGTAGAATTGAAAACAGAACTTGTTGATAATTTCTCCGTTCGAGTCATCTCTACAGTTAAAGCCGATGGAAAAGAAGGATTTGCAGCTTATCATACCGCAACTTATCTAATCAAAGGCGACGGGTCGATCAATGTTGACAACAAAGTGCATTTCATCGGTTTACGTACCAATCCCGCACGCATTGGCGTCCGTTTCCTGTTTGACAAGAAACTCGATCATCTAACCTATTTCGGACGGGGTCCGATAGAAAACTATCCCGACCGCAAGACTGCTTTTGATGTAGGGCTTTATGATTTGTATGTGAATAACCAGTATGAATACGAAAAACCGATGGAACGCGGCAATCACGAAGAAGTGCGTTGGGTGAATCTAACCGGCGATGAAATACCTTCGCTATACATTCAGTCCGATGAAAATCTCATGCAGTTTTCGGCGCTTCCGCATACCGATGAACAGATGTTTCCGGTAGAATATAAGATTGATTTACCGGCAAGCACAGCTACGGTTTTCTGTTTGTCGGCAAAAACATTGGGAGTCGGTTCCAACGGCTGCGGACCGAAACCTTTGGATAAATATTTGATTTGGACGGATGATACGCAGTTTGCATACACATTACAGCTAAATCAAGAGATGCCATGACGATCTTTTTTTAACTGCTTTGTGGTAAAACAATTCGACTTTATTCTATCAAAATAAAAAAAAGCGTACCTTTGCGCTGCCTGAGCTGACCAGGTATTAGTTAAAATATCATTTGATGGAATTATTACTCGAAATTTGGCATTTTTTTATTTCTTTATTAAGAGATACGGGCGGTACGTTGGATATGCTTGTATCTAATTATGGAACTTGGGTTTATGCAATTCTGTTCATCATCATCTTCTGTGAAACAGGCTTGGTTGTAACTCCTTTTCTCCCAGGCGATTCACTCTTGTTCTTAACGGGAGCTATTGCTGTAAGACCGGAAAATCCGCTACATATTTATTGGCTTGCGGGGTTATTGATTGTGGCGGCTGTATTGGGTGATGCAGCAAACTATACCATTGGAAAGTTTTTTGGGGAAAAACTGTTCAGTAATCCGAATTCCAAAATATTTAAACAGGAGTATTTGGATAAAACGAACAAGTTTTATGAAAAGCATGGGGGGAAAACTATTATTTTAGCCCGTTTTGTTCCTATTGTACGCACTTTTGCCCCGTTTGTAGCAGGCATGGGAAAAATGAGCTATAAGCATTTTTTTTCCTTCAATGTAATCGGAGGGATAGCATGGGTTGTACTTTTTTCTACTTTGGGAGCGCTTATCGGGCGTCTGGAATGGATAGAGAAAAACTTGGACAAAGTGGTGGTCCTTATTATTATTGTATCTATTTTACCTGCCGTATACGAAGTAGTCAAAGCAAAATGGGAGGCAAAAAAAGCAAATCGAAAATAAAACAAAAGCAAAATGGAAACAATATCCAATATACCTGAAAAAAAATTACAAAAGCGGATTGTTATTATTGGAGGTGGATTTGCAGGATTGCAAATAGCTAAACAAATCGATTCCCGATATTTTCAAATCGTATTAATTGATAAAGTGAATTATTATCAATTTCAACCGCTTATGTATCAGGTAGCAGCAGGTGGACTGGAACCCAGCTCCATTGCCTATCCGCTACGTAAAATTTTTCAGAACAAAAAAAACTTTCACTTTAGAACCTGTCTTGCCAAACAAACGCTTCCTTCGGAGAAAATATTAGAAACAAGCATTGGTTCATTGAGTTACGATTATTTGGTTATTGCTACCGGATGCGATACGAATTATTTTGGAAATGACCGGCTTAAGGAATCGACTTATGCCTTGAAATCCATTTCCGAATCGTTGCTCGCCAGAAACCGGATATTACTTAGTTTTGAGGAAGCGTTATCTGTTCGCTCGGTCGAAGAATTTGAAGAAATGATGACCTTTGTCATCGTCGGAGGAGGAGCAACCGGCGTAGAACTTGCAGGCGCTTTAGCCGACATGAAAAAGACCGTGTTACCCAAAGATTATCCTGAGTTGGATTTCAACAAAATGCAAATCCATTTGGTGGATGGTTCATCCCGTCTGCTTTCGGGAATGTCGGAAGAATCGTCGGAAAAAGCTGCCGAGACCCTGAAAAAGCGTGGCGTGATTATTCACCAGAATATTTTTGTGGAAAATTATGAGGATTCTCTTGCGGAATTGAGTACGGGCGAAAAAATTCGTTCTCACAACGTATTCTGGGTGGGAGGAATACAGCCGAACAGCTTGCCCGGTATGAGCGATGAATCGTATAGCAGGGGACGTATTGTCGTCGATGAATACAATGCCGTGAAAGGATATGACGGAATATATGCCATTGGCGATACCTGCCTGATGATTTCCCAAAATTCGCCCAAAGGACATCCCCAAGTGGCGCAAGTAGCTATGCAAATGGCTAAAAATCTGGCGAATAATTTAAACAGGGAAGCAAAAGGAAATTCCGTAAAGGAAAAATTTGTCTATAAAGACAAAGGAACATTGGCTACTATCGGACGAAATGCGGCGGTCGCCGATATTTGGAAACTTCATTTCGGCGGAATGGTTGCCTGGTGGTTGTGGCTGTGGGTGCATATTTTGTCGATTGTGGGAATGAAAAACAAAGTCTCCGTCTTTGTCGATTGGGTGTGGAGCTATATTACCTACGATGTATCGCTACGGCTGTTGATACGCCCGAAAATGAATAAAATCTATCACAAGGAAGAGTGCCCTAAACTGTGATTTTTATGATTCCTGTAATCGATTATCGTCTGGACTTTTTCCTTTAACGTCGCAGCGCTCTTTCAACCACTCCGCTTCTTCTTTTGAAAGCAAAGGCGAAAGTTGATCGTAAACGTTTTGATGATAGGCGTTCAGCCAATCGGTTTCTTCCGGAGACAGCAGCGAGAAATCAATTAAGCGGGTATCAATCGGACATAAGGTCAGGGTTTCGAAAGCGTAGAAATCGCCGAAATCCGTTCTCTTAGCATGAGTAGTCAAAAGCAGGTTTTCAATGCGAAATCCGTATTCGCCGGCAAGATAAAGTCCAGGCTCGTTGGAGGTAATCATGCCCGGTTCCAACGGAACGGGATTGTAATTCATCCGGATGCTTTGAGGTCCTTCATGTACATTCAAGAAACTACCGATGCCATGGCCTGTGCCGTGGAGAAAATTTTGTCCCGCTTTCCACAATGCATGGCGAGCCAGTATATCTAATTGCATACCGACCGTTCCTTTGGGAAAAACCACTGATGCCAATTGAATGTGTCCTTTCAGAACGTTTGTGTAATTGCGTTTGACTGCATCTGAAACTTGTCCGGTCGAAATGGTGCGCGTAATATCGGTGGTTCCGTCGAAATACTGCGCTCCAGAATCAATTAGTAAAATTCCATCCGAAAGAATGGGAATGTTGCTTTCCGGAGTTGCCGCATAATGAACAATGGCTCCATGAGCGCCATACCCGGCGATGGTTTCAAAGCTTTCTCCAAAATAATATTCCTGTTTGGAACGGTAGATTCTAAGTTTTTCTTCAATATCCAATTCCGTAATCGTTTCGTTACTGGCTAATGTTTTTTCAAAATCAATCAGGAACTTCACCAGAGCGACACCATCTTTTTTCATGGCATTTCGCATACCGGCGATTTCGGTTGCATTCTTAATTCCTTTCAATAAATCTGCCGGATGGACGGTCGTTTCCTTGATAATACATTTCTCCGAAAGGAGGTTGTATAAACGATAATTGATTTTAGGCGGAGTGACTAAAACCTTTGTTCCTGAAGGAATCCGCCGGATGTAACCGGTAATATCTTCATATCCGGCAACAGCCACGCCTTCCTGGCTCAGATACTCCGATACTTCTTGCGTCAGTTTTTCCGGAGAAATAAACAGTACGGTTTCATTTTCGGAAACAACTGCATAGCTAACGCATACGGGATTATATTTTACGTCGTTTCCCCGAATATTGAATAACCATGCGATAGAATCCAAAGCGGAAATAATGGTCATATCTGCTTGATTCTTCTTTACCTCAGCTAATACTTCCTTGATTTTGTCGCGACACGATTTTCCGGTAAAATGTTCCGGAAGAATAAATGCCGGACTCATTGGAGTTGCCGGACGATTTTCCCAGAGCGAATCGTAAGGAGCAAAATCGGTACGGACGTTCAAGTTTTTTTCTGAAAAGAAATCAATCAGTGATTTCGCTTCCGAAGCGGCATACACATCTCCTTCAATGCCAACGCAGTCTCCGGAAGATAATTCAGATACAATCCAATCGGAAAATGCCGGCGTTTCGGGTAACGCTTCTTTATATAAATCAATTCCGGAGTCTTTGAGTTGCGCTTCCGCTTGTAAAAAATAACGGGAATCGGTCCATAATCCGGCTTTATCCTTGGTCACAACAATCGTGCCGGCTGAACCTGTGAAACCGGATATCCATGCGCGGGTCTTCCACCGGTCGGGAGTATATTCGCTGATGTGCGGGTCGGTGGAAGGAATAATACAGGCTTGAATTTGCTCAATCTGTAGGGTTTTTCGTAGATTTTGAATTTTTGTTTTAGCGGATGACATATTTGTAATTTTTTTTAACAATACATTCCTCCCAGATTACCCACAGGAGAAAAACAATCGTGTAATAAATATAACGCAGGATTCCATCGTGCAAACTCTCGAACCGGTTCGGTGCGCCGTTGGTCAGCCATACGGTTGTCGTAATCCGGATAACATTGTAAACGGACAGAATAAAACAGCCCATAGGGATATACCACAATTTTTTGAGAAGCGGACCCCAATAAAACAGGATAATTCCGGCATAAATAGACATTTGTTTAAATCCTAGACAGCCCCAGATGATATGAATCCAAATATTTCCTTCGGTTGGAAATTTCATTTTAGTCGGTTGCACCAAAAGGTCTTGCGTATTAGGAAATAAATGAATGAACCAGGCGACAATTTGAGTCATTCCACGACAGGACGCGCCAAACCACGAAGGCGTAATATCTTTCCCGAAAAGGTAGATATTTTCACTGTCCATATCTCCGTCGATAGCTATTTTCCATGAAAAATGGAAGAAAAATAAAAGGAACATGAAGAAAAGTATTCCCTTATGCGGTTCAATAAAAAGCAATATGCGGTTTATCTTTTCATTCATAAACAAGGACAACAATTAAATATTCATCAAAGGTAGTAAAAAAACAATAATAACAGCCAAAATAAAATAAGAAAATGATAAAATACGTTAATATGACGTTGAACGAATGATAAGTAAAAATATTCTTCTATCTTTGCAACCAAAACGAAATTCCATACGGAACGAATGAAATTTTGAATTACAGTATGCATACAAATAAAATGGTCTTTTTGGGGATTATCATGATGCTAATTCCCGCTTTAGCGTTTGCTCAAAATAGTACGAACTCTCCCTATACCCGTTATGGATATGGTATGTTAGCTGATAATGCGTTTATTTCTCAACGCGGAATGGGGGGAATCGGGATTGGTTTGCGAAATTCACAAATGATTAACCCGATGAATCCGGCATCTTATTCTTCAGTTGATTCAATGACCTTTATGTTTGATTTTGGCTTGACCGGTCAATTATCTTGGTTCAGCGATGCTTTTAATAAAGAGCAGAGGCTTAATGGAAACTTGGAAAATATTGCAATGCAATTTCCTATTGCAAAAAAATTAGGCGTTGGCGTCGGATTTGAACCGGTTTCTTATGTGGGATATAATTATGCAGATACTTCCCGTTTACCTGTCGACCAAGGGTTAGTTCAGTATGTATCTTCGGGTCAGGGAGGGCAGAGCAAGGTATATGCTTCTGTTTCATACGATTTTTTTAACCGGCTTTCTCTTGGCGTGAAACTATCGTATCTATTTGGAGATATCACTCATAGTAATTTGGTCACATTCAATTCTTCCAATAATTATAATACCACATGGACAGATACTCTTCGTTCGTATGGATTTTTATATGATTTCGGCTTACAATACCACCAATCGGTAGGGAAGTTTAAATTGGTAACTATCGGAGTTATATTTACCCCTAAGACACGCTTTGGCGCAAAGGTAATGACGGGAATTTATCGCGTAGATCCTTCTTCCGGGACAATTATGGATAGCCAAACAACAACTTCTGTAGATTCGGTATTTGAATTGCCTGAGTCATACGGATTTGGATTCACTTATAATCGATTAGGTAAATTGACGGTAGGCGCCGACGTTTTATATCAGCGATGGTCGGAGGCTAAATATTTCGACCAAACAAACGTCTTTAATGACCGTTTGAAAGTGAATGCAGGAGGTGAATTTATCCCGAATCGTACCAGTAATAACCTGTTATATAAGCTTCGATATAGGGCGGGATTATATTTTGTCAATTCTTATCTTAATGTACAGGGTTCGACATACAACGAATACGGAGCTACTTTGGGATTCGGAATTCCCATGCAGGATAAGCGATCGTTTCTCAATTTAGCTTTTGATTATACCCTCATCCGTCCGGATTCGAATGCGCTTATCGACGAACAATATTTCAAAGTATCGCTTAGTTATACATTCAATGAATTATGGTTCTTCAAACGAAAAGTACAGTAATTTTTGCGGTAATTTTTTGCGTGGCAGCGATATCTTGTAATTCAAACAAAAAAACTATACCGTTAGTCTCCGTCGATGTGCAAGCGCTACCGATGATACATACAAAAAATGTTTCGTCTCTTATATCCGATTCCGGAATTACCCGTTATTGTTTGGATGCAAAGATTTGGGATGTTTATTCAAATGATGGAGAAAACTATTCGTATTTTCCGGAAGGAATTCTTGTAGAACGATTTGATTCTCTTCTTCACGTCGAAGGAAGTATTGTGGCGGATACTGCTTATAATTACGAAAAAAAAGGACTTTGGCACGCCATTGGGAATGTGGTTGTTAAAAATATGGAAGGACGAACTTTTGAAACATCTGAATTGTTCTGGGATCAAAAAGCTCCTCCAACATCAGTGAATGCGTTTTATACCGATAAATCCGTTAAAATAACGGAACCTGATGGTAACATCCAGTATGGGCAAAACGGCTTTAAAGCCGACCAATCGTTGAATATCATTCGTCTTTTTTCAATGAAAGGCGAATTTAATATGGAAGAATCCCCCGACTCGCTTTATCAAGAGACATTACGTCCGGATAGCATCCTGCAGCCTCATGAGTAATTTGTGGATGGAAATAGGTATTACGTTGGTGTTTTCAGCATTCTTTTCTGCTGCTGAAATTGCCTTTGTCAGTTCGAATAAATTACTTTTCGAACTGGAAAATAAAACTGCAAGTGTTACATCCAAAATACTTAACTTGTTTTATATTAACTCAAAGCAGTTCATTTCCTGCATGTTGCTTGGAAACAGCATTGTATTGGTTATTTACGGTTTGTTTATGTCCCGTGCGCTTACTCCTGTGATGACGCCTTATATTTCAAGCGATTTACTCCTTTTGCTGATTCAATCTTTAATAGCTACCGTCTTTATTCTTTTTGCTGGGGAATTTATACCTAAAACGGTTGCACGCGTCAAGCCTAACTTTTTTCTTTCGTTGTTTGCCATACCTTTATTTATTATTTATATTATTTTATATCCGGTATCAAGGTTCACTTCCTGGTTTGCCACCTTACTGTTACGGCTTTTTGGCATAAAACAATCGGTTGTCAATTACAAACAATTCGGGAGGCACGACTTGGATTATTTTATTCAAAAGACCATTGATGAAACTCCAGAAAACGTTGAATTGGATACGGAGGTTCGTTTTTTTCAAAACGCCATGGAATTTTCACAAGTGAAAGTTCGGGATTGTATGGTTCCTCGAACAGAGATCGTTGCCGTAGAGAAGAATATTTCACTGAAAGAGCTTACTTCTAAATTTGTTGAAACAGGATTTTCAAAAATTGTTGTATACGAAGGTGATATAGATAATATAATCGGATATATCCATTCTTTGGAATTGTTTGAACAACCGGAAAATTGGACGCAATCCATCGTTTCTTTAAATGTAGTTCCTGAGAATATGACTGCCAATAAATTAATGAAAACGATGCTTGCAGAAAAGAAGAGCATGGTGGTCGTCGTTGATGAATTCGGTGGTACTTCCGGTATAGTTACACTTGAGGATTTGGTGGAAGAAATTTTTGGAGAAATAGAAGATGAGCATGATACCCAACTGTTTACAGCTAAAAAATTAGATGATAACACTTATGTGGTCTCCGGAAGAATGGAAATCGATCGATTGAATGAGATGTTTGATACCGATATTCCGGAATCGGATGAATACATAACGGTGGCAGGCTATATTTTAAATCATTATCAGAGTTTTCCTAAACTGAATGAGACGGTTATAATTGGTCGATTAGAATTTAAGATTTTGCGGGTAACCCAAACGAAAATTGAATTAGTTAAGCTTAAAGTGAATGGAAAATAAAAAATTATTATAAAATGTAGTATAAATAAAACAAAATTTCGTACCTTCGTGCGCAATTTCTGAAAAAGTAACTTAAAATAATATACAAATTCAATGGCAACGTTAGAAAAAATAAGGAGTAAAGCCGGTTTATTGGTAGGTGTAGTGGGACTTGCTTTATTTGCATTTATTATTGGCGACTTTCTTCGATCGGGTTCGACCTTTTTTCGTCAATCAAAAGAAAAAATAGCTATAGTTGATGGTCAGTCAATAGGTATTCGTGAATTTCAGAGTGAACAGGAAACAGCTATTAATAACTACAAAGCTTCTTCAGGAGAATCGCCGAATGAAGATCAACAAAATCAAATTCGTCAAATGGTTTTCGACCGGATGGTCGGTAAGATTTTGTTGGAAGAACAAAGTAAAAGAATAGGTTTTATAGTTGGAGAGGATGAACTTAGCGATTTGCTGATGGGAAATAATATTTCTCCGGTTATTCAGCAAATACCTATTTTTAGGAATCAACAAACAGGTGCATTCGATAAAAACATTTTGATACGATTCCTTCAACAAATTGAGTCGGACGACTGGACCATGTATTCTCCGGAAGAGCAACAAACACTTCAACGATATAAAGATATCTGGTTGACCATTGAAAAAGAGGTTGCGGAACAAAAGTTGCTTGAAAAATTTTCCACAATGGTTTCTTCGGCTATTACGTCTAATTCGTTAGACGCTAAAGCTTCATTCAATAGTAATGCGGTTAATGTAGATTTTAACTTTGTAGCTCGACCTTACAGTTCGATTCCTGACTCTGCCGTAACCGTGAGTGATGCTGAAATTGACAAATTGTACGAATTGCGAAAGAACAATTTTAAACAAGAACGCGCTAAAGTTATCAGTTACATTGCTGTTAATATCGTGCCGAGTGAAACGGATTATTCCGATGTTTCCGCCAGTTTGGAAAAGATAAGAGATGAATTCATGAATTCAGCCAATCCGGCAGATTTAATTAACGACAATTCCGATACACTTTTTGTAGATGCTTATGTTTCTGCCGCTCAATTAAGTAACGAAATGAAAAATTTTGTGGAACATGCGTCTGTAGGAACTGTTGAAGGACCGGTCTTGACAAATACGACTTATAGCATGTATAAGTTGCTCAGTGTAAAACAAGCGCCGGATTCGGTTAAACTGAATCAAATCATGCTTTCCTCCCTGGATGAAGAGAAAGTTAAACCACAGATTGACAGTCTAATTCAAGTGATTCATTCCGGTAAATCATTTGCCGACGTCGCTTTGGCTTACACAAATAAGCAATCCAACGGTGATGCCGGCTGGCAAACGGAACTCTCACTATATAACAATCCATCTGTAAAATTTCCGGATGTGAGCCCGATTTTTGACGCCAAAATTAATGATCTTTTTATTGTTAAATCTTCGCAGGGAATTCATTTAATGCAGGTAGTTGAAAAGACAAAACCTGTAATGAAATACAAGATCGGGGAAATAAAAAGAGAAGTAACTCCAAGTCCCGAAACGTATAATAAATTGTATAATTCTTTGAATCAATATATTGCTAAAAACAATAAATTAGATATATTTCAATCGGCAGCAACTGAAGCGGGATATGTTTGCCGGACGAATGTACCAGTGCTTGAAAATCAAAATACAATATCATCTATTGAAAATTCCCGTCAAGTAGTAAAATGGGCTTACAGTCATAATAAAGGAGAGATTTCCGATATATTTGAATGTAATCGTGTTTTCTTTATTGTTGCGGCTTTAGAAGGCGAGCTTAAAGCCGGATTCCGTCCGGTAAAAGAAGTTTCCGATATTTTGAAACGAGAACTGATTAACGAAAAGAAAGGAGCGAAAATCGTAGAAGAATTAAAAGCTAAAAAACTTAATTCATTGGATGATTACGCAGCAGCTATGAATTCAACGCAACAAGAAGTGAAATTTGTTACATTTGCAACTCCGCGTATTGTGGGAATTGGAGCTGAACCTGCAGTGAATGCAAGAGCGATTGCGTCTGAAATTGGTCAGATTACAGGTCCTTTTGCCGGTAAAAATGCAGTGTATGTTTTGTCGTTAACAGCTAAAAATACAAATGCGCAGACTTATAACGAAACAACTCAAAAGCAGCAATTAGATATGCAGAATAGTTATAAGATTATGCAGATGATTCAAAATAATAGTCTGTTAAAAGAAAAAGCAACTATTGAAGATAACCGGAGCCGCTTCTATTAAAAATGTATAAACAACCGTTGTTAGGGCAAACGCTGGACGAACTTAAAAAGTTAGCGAGTGAAGAAAGTATGCCTTCTTTCACAGCCCCTCAAATAGCGGATTGGTTGTATCAAAAGAAAGTCGGAACGATTGACGAAATGACAAATCTTTCCCTGAACCAAAGGGAAAGATTGAAAGAACGTTATATAGTCGGGCGTTTGGATTATTCGCAAGTGCAAAATTCAACGGATGGAACGCGGAAATATTTATTTCCAGTTTCGGAAAATAAGTTTGTTGAAACTGTTTATATTCCTGATAAAGAAAGAGCTACCATTTGTATTTCCTCACAGGTAGGATGCAAAATGAATTGTTTGTTTTGTATGACCGGAAAGCAAAAATTTAATGCTCAATTGTCGACAGCTGAAATCATGAATCAAATTCTATCCATTCCCGAAAGCGCTCGGTTGACTAATTATGTTTTTATGGGGATGGGAGAGCCTTTGGACAATGAACCGGAGTTATTTAAAACTTTGGAAATTATGACGGCTAATTATGGTTTGGCTTTAAGTCCGAAACGAATCACGGTTTCGACTATCGGAATTTTACCGGAACTCAAACGATTATTGGAGAAAACGGATTGCCATATAGCCATTAGTCTTCATTCGCCTTACCACGAAGAACGTCTTTCGCTGATGCCTATTGAAAAATCTTATCCTGCTGATAAAATAATTGAATTGATAAAAATGTATGATTTTTCCCGTCAACGCAGAATTTCGTTTGAATATATTTTATTTGGAGGATTGAATGACGACCGGAAACATGCCCGTGACTTGGCGCGCATTTTATCCGGTATTCACTGCCGCGTAAATTTGATTAAGTATCATCCGATTCCGCTCGTGAATTTGCCTGAAACAAATATTGAAAATATGATTCCTTTCAGGGATTATTTATCTTCACACGGGATAATTTCCACCATCCGGTCTTCACGCGGTGAAGATATTTTAGCCGCTTGCGGAATGCTTTCAACGACTTTCCAGCCCTTTAAAGGGGAAGTACATCGATGAGTTTTGAAATTATGCAGAGGCAAAGTCCTCTTCAGCGGATTTAGAACTAATTCATAATTTTTTTTTACCTTTGCAGCAATATTTATAAACGAAAAGAAATGAGTGAAAAAATGATAAAGATTGGGATTAGTCACGGCGATATTAACGGAATAGCTTGCGAATTAATACTCAAGACATTTGAGGATATTCGAGTATTTGAATTAGGAATTCCTGTTATCTACGGCTCTTCCAAAGCGTTGGCTTACCATCGGAAAGCAATGGATTTGACTCCTGTAAATTTTAATACAATCAATCATGTCGGAGATGCAGGGATGAATCGTTTGAATATAATTAATTGTGGACACGATGATGTTACGGTAGAATTCGCTCATTCCACGCCTGAATCGGAATCATTAACTAAAGAATCTTTTCAAAGAGCTTTAAATGATTTAAAAACAGGGCATATTGATATATTAGTAATGGCTCCATCCAATTTGGAAGAAACGGGCGTTTTATTTGATTCAATGACATTGGAAAAACGGCCGCTGAGAATTTTGATGCATGATACCTTCCGGATTTCCTTATCAACGGATAAAATTCCTTTGTCGGAAGTGGCATCTCAATTGACTGTTGATTCGGTAAAGGAGCAAATTGAAACTTTACATTCTGCTTTGATTCATGATTTTATGGTAACTACGCCACGTATTGCCGTATTATCTTTGAACCCGGGAGCAGGAATTAAGGAAAAATTGTTTGGAAGAGAAGAGAACGAAGTTATTATTCCCGCTATAAAAGCGGCTAACGATGCAGGCATTATCTGTTTTGGTCCGTATTCTGCCGATGATTTTTTTGGAACCGGAGAATACTTGAAGTTCGATGCAACGCTTGCCATGTATCACGATCAGGGATTGATTCCTTTCCGCTCCATAATTTTTGAAGGCGGCGTTTGTTATTGGGCTGATTTTCCTTTTGTTGTTACGGCTTCCGATCAAGGCGCTTCTTACGAAAATGCGGGTAAAAATGTAAGTTCGGAAGTTTCTTTTCGAAATGCACTGTATGCCGGTATTGATATTTTCAATACACGGAAATTAGACCGTGAGATTTATGCGAATCCGTTGAAAAAACAATATTTCGAGCGAGGCTCGGATAATGAAAAACTGGATTTAACGAATAATGATTAGCGTCAAGACTCGTCACTCGTCACTAAAAAACTCCCGGACTTCTTTCTGTTTGGAGTTCGTATGTTTTAGCTTTTAGAAATTCTCCGAAAGATTTTATGTCTTCATATTGCGATTGCTCTTCCACTGAGATGGGGTTTCCGAATCGGATGTATATCTTTTTATTTTTTTTATTGGTGACTTCATGAAATAAGCGAACCATGCGCAGCCGCCAATCGATAAATCCCAAGAAACGATAAAGCCATGAATTGGTTCCCGAAATATACATTGGAATAACAGGCGCTTTAGCTTTTTTAATCAATTTTAATACAGGGTCTTGCCATCTTCTGTCCTTAGTATAGGTCAGATGGGAAGACGAAACGCCTCCAGCTGGGAAAAATCCAAGAGGATGGCCTTCTCTGATATGCTCCAAACATAACTTTACGCCTCCGACACTGGATTTTACGGTTGCCATCTTACTATCCTTGGCATAAGGGTTTACGCCGATGAAATTTTCTTCCATCGTATCGATGCGATTCAACATCCAATTAACCATCATCCTGAAATCCTCTCGTTTAGAAGCAACAACACTGATGGTAATGATGCCGTCGATATGACCGAACGGATGGTTGGAGACTGTAATAAATGCTTGGTTTTTAAATAAATCCAAGACTTCATAGTTTTCTACAATCCGGAGAATCTCTTGCCGGTCGAGCAGGTCGTTTACAAATCCTACTCCCGTTTGATGTTTGGATCCATCGTAAATAGCATTGATTTTATTCATCCCGGTTATACCGAAAATCATCTTTACAAGTATGTTCCCGAATCGTCCACGCAACAGCGGGTGCAAATTGCGAATCTCATCCTTACTGATTAATTTCTCTTTCATATAGCATCTATACGATATAGTTCAGATATTTATTGTAAAATTTGCGGAAAAAAGGAAGTTTCATCCATCCGTATTCAAACAGGAATATTCCTGCCAATGCGCATAGTATTCCCGCCAAAACGTCAATAACGTAATGATGCGCCGTATATACCGCCGTGAACCATATTCCTACCATAAACAAAGCGATAATCGCTGTAATAGGGATCGGACTTTTCGCTTTTATGGAATAAAACAATGTGATTACCAAATAGGAGGAATGTAAAGATGGAAAAGCGGCAAATACATTTGAGTTTCGTCCGTAAATAGACTCAAACAGAGGATAATGAATTAATTGGTCGAAACGAGATAAGCCTGCCATATTTCCGGGAGTTGATAAAATCGGTTCAAATCCGTATTCCATAGCATACCAGGGCGGAGCTGCCGGGTAAATATAATAAAAAACGAAACCTATAAGATTAGTGAAGAGAAAAACCAATGCAAAACGTAGAAAAATATCCTTTTTCTTTTTTAAATACAGATAAATGCCGAACCCCAGCGGTACAGGCACCCATCCAAGATAAAAAATTCCCGAGAAAAAGTCAGCTACCGGATGTTGATGTGTCGCAAAATATTCGCAGAGGATTTTTTTGAAGCCATTGTCGACAATCCCAAAAATAGATTTCTCCAAATTATACAAAACTTTCACATCAATGGAATTAACGGTATAGTTGGGAAAAACCCGCAACCAATCGTAGGAAATACCGAAAATGAGAAATGGGAGTAATGCCGCTGCTAATTTTCTGGATTCATTGTTAAGAAAAAAGAGTATGGCGAAGAAAATAATCAGTAGAAAGTGTTCGGTGCGCATGCCGATGAAAACAGCGGTTAATACACTGAAAGCAATAATAACGCTCAATGTTATTATGGTGTCTTTTAGTGGAGGAAATGTAACTTTAACTTTCATTGCAGAGATTTATCTTCTTCATTTAACACTTTACGACAGTAGTTGAGCCTGCCGATTGCGGTAACATTTGAAAATATAGCAACAATAACCAAAGGAATGACAAGAATAATAACCGGCTCGAAAATAGGAACGGAAAGCCAAGAGACGTAAAATTTGTAATCGCCTGCAAAGTAGTAAAATATTCCACAAATAATAGCTCCGGCGCTGATTAAAATCACCCTTTCGGGGCGTTGCATAAATCCGACTTTACATTCAATTCCCAGTCCTTCGGCGCGTGCGCGAACATAACTAACCATCATAGAACCGATTAACGCAATAAATCCAAACATTGAACTAAAAAAGTATCCTTGGAATATGAGATAATAACAGATGCCGAAAAGTATGATTAGTTCACTGTACCTGTCAAGTACGGAATCAAACAAGGCGCCGTACCGTGAAGTCATTTTACCCAAACGCGCCACTTGTCCGTCCAGCATATCGAATAAACCGGCAAATAAGATGACAACTCCCGCCCAGCCTACGTATGAGAAATTTCCCCGTTCGCCGTGAATAGCGCCGTATATAAGAATTACAGTCGCAAAGATATTGATAAATAGACCTGTTGCAGTGACAAAATTCGGTGTTATTCCCAACTTGATTAAGCCGCGTACTACCGGATTTATGACTTTATAAATCATTTGTTGAGCTATATCTCTCAGTTTCATCAATTTAATAATTAAATGAATAAATTTTCCTTAATTAATGTTGAATTTCGACTTCAAAATTACTGAATTATTCTGTATTATTCGTCGATTTATTCATTATTCGATTGAAAAAACGCTTCAAATTTAAATTTCTGTAGACAAATAACCGGTGCATATTGTAGTTCCATGCAAATCCAACTAATAATGAGACAACAATTTTAGGTAAGATAAAAATATTTGTTCGGAATGGACCGGAATGGTCCATTATCCACGGAATCCTGGTTATTAAATCCGTAAAAAAAACAGTACCGGAAGTATTTAACAAGAGGCTTGCTCCCCATACCGGTAAATAACGAAGCACAACATAGCGCTTTTTTACGTCTTTAGATTTGAAAGTCCAACGATAATTGACAAAACAATTCGTAATTCCACCGCATACCTGCCCAATAAAAGTAGCGCGAAGAACATAGAAATCTTCGGGCTTATGAAACAAGTAAGCAAGCACGTTGGCTAATGCGATGGTAACCAAAAAGTCCGTAATACTTGCCAACTGAGACGATAATTGAGCGCGAAGGAAAGTGAAAATTCCCCCTTTGTCGGAAATCGTTTTAGCGTTTTTTTTTATCCAATGAAGCATTTTATTCCATATAAAATGAATAAACTGTATAATCCTGCCAATATATCGTCAAGCATGATTCCCCATCCGCCTCCAATAGCTTCCATTTTTCTTATCCCTAATGGTTTGAATATGTCGAATAGGCGGAATAGCAACAAAGCGATCAATGCATAATAGATATAATATTTATTGTCGTTATTAACGGCTAAAAGAGGAATCCATACTCCCACCATTTCGTCTATCACTACTTTAGACGGGTCTTTTCCCCAACAGGTTTCCATAATCCCCGACGACCGGACGCCAAGAAAAGTAAATACGATAATTAATAGTGCGGTTGCAATTAATAAATGGGAAGGCGAAAGTAGAAAAGATATTCCAAACCAGAGAAGCGTTGCTAAAACAGCTCCCGCAGTGCCTGGCGCTTTTGGAAAATAGCCGGAACCGAATCCTGTTGCAATTAGAATATGAAAAAAATTCTTCCGTCTCATTCGATTGTTTTTTTCCACCAATAGGAGAGATTGCTAAAAAAGGAAGCGACGCTGTAAACCGGATGAATGGTCGTCTGCGGAACAATCACATTCAATCCGTTATGGAAAACTTCCAATGATATGGTTTTATCCATAAATACCGGTTCTCCGTCGATATGCACAACTCCGGGTTTTGCTCTTTTCAATGTCAATTTTCTTGACCGGTAGTATTGTAGTTTACGATTCTTTGTTATTTGCTTGGTAAACATTTGAACAACTAAATGTCCGACGTCTAAAGGAGAAAAAGGCGACAGGATAGCGACATCCATCATTCCGTCATTCATATCGGCTTGAGGAGCTATATAAGCATTATTTCCGTATTGAGAAGCATTGGCGCAAGTTACTAAAAAAGCTTTTCTGGTGAGCACTTCATTTTCAAAAACGATGTCATAAGTATCAGGCTTGAATCGAAGATACTCGGTGAGAACGCTTTTCATATAAGACAAAGGACCTCTGTTTTTTCTTTTATTAAATCGCTCGCTGACCGAAGCGTCAAATCCTACTCCGCAGGTACAGAAGAAAATCCGATTATTAGCTTTACAATAATCAATAGTTTTTATTTTACGATCCAGTATCACTTCCAATGCTTTCCGGCTATCCATTGGAATGTCCAAATCCCTTGCCAATCCATTGCCTGATCCCATAGGTACTATTCCTAATATGGAAGAAGATTCAACCAAAGCTCTCGCTACTTCATTGACTGTACCATCGCCGCCCACTGCAATTATGTAATTGGTTTTTTCTTTTACCGCTCTGCTTGCCAATTCAAATGCATGTCCTCGATATTCTGTGAAAAAAAATTGTTTTTCAAATTTATCCGAAGGAATATATTGATTCAGTAAATCCGGTATACGTTTTTTTGATGTTGAGCCTGAAACAGGGTTTATAATTGCGGTAATTTTTTCCATTTAAAAATTAGAATGAACCGCAAATGTAATAATATTTCAATTCCCTACCAATGAAATTAAGTGAATTTTCAAAAAATCATATCAAATATGATTCGATTTGCTAAAAAAATTATAACTTTGAAGCCTGAAAATGTCCTGTTTTCAAATAGGTAATTGCAAAAATAGAATAATAATATTAGTTTCTTAGTTATTTAATATAATTGTTATGGAAAAGATGCAAATAAAAGATGCTAAAGGTAAACTTGGCGTTCTGGTTATTGGTGTAGGTGGTGCGGTTGCTACCACGTTTATAGCAGGTACCTTTATTACCCGGAAAGGATTGGGAGTACCCGTCGGTTCGATAACTCAATTGGCTACCATGCGGTTAGGCAAGAGAGAAGAAAACCGGTTTTTAAAAATTAAAGATGTTGTTCCTTTGGCAAAGCCGGATGATTTGGTTTTCGGGGGATGGGATATTTTTGAAGATAATGCTTATGAAGCAGCTCGTCATGCAGAAGTTTTGACCGTCGAAGACTTGGATAAAGTCAAAGATGAGTTGCAAGCGCTTAAACCGATGAAAGCAGTATTTGATCAAAATTTTGTCAAACGGTTGCATGGCACTTGGGTGAAAGAAGCTCCTACCAAATGGGATTTGAAAGAGGCTCTTCGAAAGGATATTCAAGCTTTTAAAGTAGATAATCAACTGGATAGAGTCGTATGTATCTGGTGTGGAAGCACCGAAGTATACACTCAAATCAGCGATGTCCATCGAACGCTTCCTGCTTTGCAACAGGCGATGAAAAAAAACAGTTCGGAAATAGCTCCTTCCATGATTTATGCTTATGCTTGTTTGGAAGAAGGTATCCCTTATATAAGCGGCGCGCCGAATTTAACGGTTGATATGCCGACAATGTGGGACTTTTCGGCACAAACCCAAACGCCGATTTGCGGAAAAGATTTTAAAACGGGTCAAACAATGTTGAAAACCGTGATTTCTCCTATGCTGAAAACCCGCATGTTAGGTTTGAATGGATGGTTTTCTACCAATATCTTAGGCAACCGGGACGGGGAAGTGTTAGACGATCCGGGTTCTTTCAAAACAAAAGAAGAATCTAAATTGTCGGTCATTGATAATATTCTGCAACCGGATCTTTATCCGCAGCTCTATGGAAACATTTATCACAAGGTGAGAATCAATTACTATCCGCCTCGCAAAGACAACAAGGAAGGATGGGATAACATCGATATTTTTGGCTGGTTAGGTTATCCGATGCAGTTGAAAGTTGATTTTCTGTGTCGCGACTCTATTTTAGCGGCTCCACTTTGCTTGGATTTGGTATTATTTTCAGATTTGGCAAAACGCGCCGGCTTAAGTGGCATCCAATCCTGGTTATCGTTTTATTTCAAGAGTCCGATGCATGATAATGAACACATTGCAGAACATGATTTGTTTATCCAGTATATCAAATTAAAAAACACATTACGTCAGCTAATCGGAGAAGAGACGATTGATTATATCGATTAATGAAAAGTACGGGAGAAACAATAAAAAAACAAAAGATTTGGGAAAGTTTGATTTTGCCGAAAGATTATCAAATTGTTAGTCAAATATACTTAGATCCGATGATTTTTTTTATTATAACGGGAAGTGTGGATCTGGAAATAAATAATACGGAAACACACTCCGTTTTTTCTTTTGAAATGTTCATGGGTCAGATTAATAATTCGTATAAAATTACCATGTTGGAACAGACGCATTTGCTTATTTGCCATGTTCCAATGGAAGCATGGTATGACGAGCAAAAATGGATTGATAATTTAGCGTTGCAAAATCAAAACGTATCGGAAGATTTTTTTAAGCTTCGTGTGAAAAAAGTAATTGCTCGTTACCTTTCTTTGCTGGATCTTTATTTAAAAGAAGGAATGTATCCCCTTTATTTTTTTGAACTGAAACGGCGAGAGTTATTTTTCTTGCTTTTTTTTTATTACCAGAAAAAAGAATTGGCTCAATTTTTTCGTTGTATTATATCTAAAGATATTCGATTCGAAAAATACGTAATGGATAATTATATAAATGCGAAGAATGTACAGGAATTAGCAAAATCTGCTAATTATTCTACTTCGGGGTTTATTAAAAAATTTCAAAAATGTTTTAATGATTCTCCATATCAATGGATGCAAAAACAAAAAGCGAAGCAAATTTATGTTGAAATCAATAGGGGAAGCATGTCTTTGCAAGAGATAGCCAATAAGTATAAATTTTCATCCTATCAGCATTTTTTAGCTTTTTGCAAATCCCAATTAGGGTCGCCTCCGACTGAAATTTTAGCAAAAAGCAAAATAAATCGTTAAATATTCAGAAAGGGTAAAAATATATGTCAAAAAGGTAAAAATAAGTAGTTGTGTATTGCATAAATGGCATTATCTTTGTTGAGTTTTTCGTAAGGGATTTATATATACCGAAATATTTTATTTTTATTCATGGAAAAACAGAGATCATTTTTTCAACATTGGGTTGTAAGAGACAAACTCTTACTGTTAGCAGTATTTAAAAGTGATTCTAAGTTGTTGATTCGGAATCTTTATAAAGGTAAAACATTTTTAGATGATTATTAACTTACTTACGATTTTTTTTTTAATCAAAGATGGTGAAAGATTACTCAATAAATGAGCATGCGGGAATTGAAGCAATGGAATTATTTATAATCGAATCGCTTTTAAATTTTGAAATTGTTGAGATTCCTGATTTTGGTTATTTAGAAGCAGTATCTGTCGGGGAAAGAGGTATCGTTTTATTTAAACCGGTCGATAAAAGAGAATTAACTCTTCAGTCGGATTTGAGCGTTAATAAAAAGGAAGATGCCAATGGTCTTTATACATTTATTTCAGCTCCTCTAAAGGAAGAAAAAACGGTCAATTTAAGTAAAATTGGCGTTTTTCGTCCAATTAAAAAGGAAGATGGGGGTATATACGTGTCGTTTGTCTTGTCTCCGTATTTAAGAAAAGCGCTGAATAAAGGTAAAGAGGCGGAAGAAGCCGAATCGATAGAAACTGTAAAAAATGAGAATATTGAACTTGAGAATAAAGTCCTAACATCTTACCAGTCAAGAAATGCTCAGGCAAATGATCAGTATGTATTTCAAGAAGGTAATTATGAAAAAGGACGGTTAATAAAAAAAGGGAGCGTTTTATTGTTTACCGTATGCGTGATTGTTATTGCAATAGTTATAATGTCGACAATTCATTCTCGTAATATTATGAAAGAAGAGGCGGAGATAGAAGGCGCTTTATCAAATGAATCGGGTAGTCTTCCTGCTTTAGCGGAACAACATTATGGAAATACGGCTTTCTGGATTTATATTTACGAAACGAATAAAGATAAGTTGAGTTCTCCGATAAATATTTCTAAAGCGCTTTTTAGTACGTTGGTTATTCCGGATTTAAAAAGCGAGTATGATGTGGATGTGACTGATAGTATGGAGATTCAAAGAGCGAATATATGGGCTGATATGGTATTAAAAGAAAAATTAAATGAAAAATAACAACAAAAAAACAGATATAGTATGAAAAGATTATTAACTATTTTTTTATTATCTATTGTGGCTGTTAATTTATGGAGCCAAGCATCAAAACCACTCCCAATGGTCATTGCAGGCGATGTTTATATTAACGATAACGGCACAATGCTATCGGAAGGACCTGTGCATATAAAAGCGCTTCCTGTAGATACCGGTAAAGTAGCTAATTATGGAAAATTTTTAGTAGCGGATGAGACGATTTTTCTTTATTCCAATGATTATTCTGATGGACTGTTATTGAATACAGGCACTGTAACAGCAAAGAATGTGGCTGTTCGTAAAACTTTTGTTAATAGCAATATGTGGTACATGATGTCGTTTCCTTTTGATGTGGATGTGACGTCAGGCTTGGCAAATGCGTTGAACGGCAACTCTTTGACTCGAGGCGTTAATTTTGAAGTTCAAGAATATGACGCTAAACAAAGAGCTAATCAAGGAGACAGAGGAACAATAGAGAGTCCGACATGGAAAACGCTCGTAGGAAATGGTATGTCCAAAGGGAAACCTTGTCGGGTAGCCGTTAAATTGACCACTTTAGTACCTAACTATCAAAATCCGAGCGATACTGCCGGCATTTCGTTTAGTGTTGACTTTTACGCTGCGAATGCTCAAAATATTAGCGATTTATTCGCTCTTAGCTCTAAAACTGTTGGACTTACTTATACTCAGGCGGATCCGGACCTTAGAGCGCAATTTTTAACGCATAATTCCGAAGGCTGGAACCCTGTGGGAGGGATGAATTCTACCAATTTTAAAATGTCAAAAAATGTGCAAGATGCTTCATTAAGTTCAATAAATTGTGCTGTGGATGGCATTTGGGCTTGGATTGGCAACGCTACTGATTGGGTTCCTATTGATTTGACTGATAATAATATAAAAGGAACTTTAAGACCTTACGGAGTGATATTTGTGCAAACGCTAACTGATGATGATGCAACGGGAGGATTTACCTATTTAGGCGGTAATGGCGGTCTTACCCGTAGTAATGGTCTTGCTCTTGACATGGGCAATTCTTCCTATCTTTTCCGTTCTTCAAACGATGTTCCTCCTTACGATAAAGTCAAATTACAGCTAACCAACGCAAAAACTAACGCAGATGACAAAGCGGTGCCGGTTTATTTCAAATTTAATGATGATTACAGTAGATATTTTAAAACGTCGGAAGACGAATACACAATACTCACCAGCAGTAGTGATAAATCGGTATTATGGGCTTTAGCGCAGGAAGAAGGTAAAACCGCCAATAATCTTCTATTTATTGACGCTTTGTCATACGAGCCGAATGAAGTTGCATTAGGCGTATCTGTTCCGGCTGCCGGTGAATATGTCTTCTCTTTGCAGTCGATATACACGAAAGAATCGATCAAAAGCGCTGTATTATGGGATAAAGATAAGAATTTAAAGACAGAATTATTAACAGATGATTATCATTTCCAAGCCCCCGGTGCTTTTAATACGGAAGATCGCTTTTCTATATTTTTCAATTCCAGTGATATCGTAACTTCTATCGATCAGGCGAAATCTGCGGATATTTATGCTTATACCAATAATAATGTATTAACGGTTAAAAATCTGCTTTCCGGCGATAAAGTACAAGTATTGGATTTAACAGGACGTATCATTGCCGCGGGCGTCGCTTCCGGCAATACATACACGGTAGACCTGAATCAAAAAGGGGTTTATATTGTTAATGCGCGAAGTGGAGAAAAAATCTTGAAGGTCTTGAATAAATAATAAAATACTGATTAATTAATAATTTTTTGCGAAAATAATTGGATAAAAAAAGAAAACAGATGAAACTAAAATCTAAGACAAATGTAATCTTAATGGCTTCTTTTTTGCTTGCAGGAACAAATCTACGGGCGCAAGAGGTACTTGCTGATGATTCGGCAACTGATGATAATAATAGCACAAATGACATACCGACAGTTACTACTAAATCGAATTCCGGCGGAATATTTCGTAGCGGTGGCGATGATGGCGACTTTGGGGGCGGTGGAGAAGATCGCAAGGAAGATCCAGTGGGAAAAGACGAGCCAATTGGCGGGGGTATATTAATTCTAAGTTTTTTAGCAGGGGGATATGCAATATTAAAAAGAAATACAAGAGACAGACATGAAGATTAAACTTGGGATTTATTCCTTTTGCTTTCTATTGATTGCATTATTAGCGTCTTGCGGCGCTTCAAAAAAAGTAACATATATTCAATCGGAAGTAAGCAGGAAAGGAAAAGTTGTCGATCTGCCGTCTCATCGTAAGGAAAATTTTATTCGTTTCCAACCTGACGATATATTGGGAATCACCGTTAACGTCCCCGGCGAACCGGCAGTAGCAGCCGATTATAATTTGCCTCTTATTCCATTGGGTAATACTGAAAACAGCACTGACTATGTCAGTACGGGAATGGGCCGTCAGACATTTTTGATTAAAAAAGACAGTACGATTGATTTTCCGGTCGTAGGAATAATCAAAGTTGCAGGTTATACTCAAGATGAATTGGAAAATTACATAAAAGAGCGGTTAACTGAAAAATTAAAAGCTCCTGCAATCGTGACAGTCCGTTTGTTGAATTTTACAATAACATTTGCGGGCGAAGTGAATCGTCCGGGTCCGATTACAGTTAGCAAAGATCATATTAATCTGTTGGAAGCTTTGGCGTTAGCCGGTGATTTGTCTATCAACGGAAAGCGAGATGATATACGGGTGCTTCGCCCTACGGAGGACGGATATAAGGAAATTTCATTAAATATCAGTAAGGAAAGCGTTATTTCTTCTCCCTATTATTACCTTCACCAAAATGATTATGTTTATGTACCTCCGATTAGTCAAAGAACGCAATCGGCTGATGTTAGTCCGCGATGGTCAAGTAGCGTAGGGATATACTCATTTGTTGTTTCAGTGATTACTTTTATTTTAATGATAACAAAAAAATAGCGGCGGAATAAGAAAAAAAATTTATGGAAGATAATAGGCAGGGAGATAAAGCGAAAGATCAAGGAAAAGAGATTAATTTTCAATGGTTTGTAGTAAATTTTCTTATTTACTGGCATTGGTTTGTAGCGTCGATAATCTTGTTTTTATTAGGTGGCTATCTTTATCTGCGTTATGCGATCCCTGTTTATAATGTTAGTACAAATGTTGTTTTACGCGATAGCAGGAGAGGCGGATTAGGGAATAGCGAACTTTCTTATTTTGAAAGATTAGGCTATATTGATGCAAATAGTAATAATGTAGAAAACGAAATGGAGGTTATTCGTTCGCGTAATCTTTTAGAAACTACAGTTAAAGAAGAAGAAGCTTTTATTCGTTATTATGTTAAAGGAAGATTTAGAAGTACCGATCTTTACGGAGGCGCCGGAAGGCGTTATTATCCTGCCCCTCCTATGACGGTTTTTCTGGATAAAAATTCTATTTCTGCATTGCGTACAGCTATTTCTTTAAAAATATCTTCCTCGAAAAACTCTACCATACTCGTTGAAGGGCAATATGGATCGGAAACGTTTAATTATGAATTTTCTTCTATTCCGGGCATAATAAAAACTTCAATCGGCGAATTGTTATTACTTCCGAGTGAAAAAAATATTACCCTAAAAGCGGAATATCCTCTATATGTTCAAATACTTCCTCCGTTATGGGTGGCTCAATCATATATGGGCGGATTAAGCGAAGATTTTACTACTAAAAACGCTTCCGTAATCCGCATAACATTGCAGGAAACGAACCCTGCGCGCGGGGTGAGCTTTTTAAATCGCTTGATTCAAGTCTATAATCGTGAAACATTAGCTGACAGGAATAATGCAGCTACAAAAGCGTCGGCATTTATATCGGACCGATTAGATGAATTGAATAAATCATTACTTTCTTCTGAGGGTAAAGTTGAATTGTATAAAAAAGAAAATAAAATTGGTTTGACTTTAACTCCTGAGGCAAATTTGTATATGAATGAAAATAATGATTATTCGAAAAAGCTAATTTCATTAGGAACGGATGAATTGAAATTATCATTTTTGCAACAAGCGGTTGAAAAAGGAGATAATGCGTTATTACCTGCCGCGTTAGCAGTCGACAACGCCTCTTTAGTCGCTAATCTTGATAGATACAATCAATACGTTTTAGAGAGAGAACGTTTGTTATCTTATGTGAAAGAGGATGCTCCCATTATTTTGAAATCGAACGAACGTATTGGGATAATAAGAGAAAATATTTTAACTTCGATCAAAGCTTTAAAATATGCCAATGACATTTCGAAAAACGAATACAAAGGGATGGCTGATCAGTATGATTCGGGTATAGGAGAAATTCCGACGAAAGAACGCGAGTTAGCCGATATGTTGCGTGAACAGGTGATTCAATCGGATTTATATATTAATTTGTTGCGCCAAAAACAGGAGATTGAGCTTACATTGAATGTTGCCACTCCGTCTGCGCGAGTAATTGATGATCCAATGGCTGGAGGTATGATTTATCCCCGAAGAATGTATACCTACATGATTTGTTTATCTATGGGATTGATATTTCCTTTCCTTATTATGGGTATTCGCGAATTACTAAACTACAAGCTTACTAATGAAGAAGAAATTCGAAGACTATCAGGAATGCCGATAATTGTATCTTTACCTATCGTTAAAACTAAAATGCCAATCGTAGTTACTTCTCACGCTACGTCCTCTATTGTCGAACGTTTCCGGCTCTTGCGGACGAATTTGCAATTTATTTTAGATACTCCTGAAAAGAAATCAATTATGATTACTTCAACTATAAGCGGGGAAGGGAAAACATTTGTTGCTATTAATTTAGCAATGACGTTTTCATTAAAATATAAGACAATATTGGTAGGATTGGATATTCGGCGACCTAAAATAAATAGTTATCTGGGTTTACCCAAGCAGATGGGCTTAGTTTCATACTTAACCGGTGAAGAAACAAATATAAATAATTTGATTTTTAGAAACGTTCACGACACAAATCTTGATATTCTGGCTTCGGGAATGGTCCCTGTAAATCCCAATGAATTATTGATAGAACGAACACTGGATGATATGTTTATGGATCTTCGTAAACAGTACGATTATATTATTATCGATAGCTCGCCGATAGGAAGCGTATCTGATGCTTTTCTGATAAATCGTGTTTGTGATGTTACGCTTTTCATAGTTCGCAACGACCTTACGCCAAAATCAGCTTTATCATTAACAAATGTTGTTTGCGATGAAAAAAGGCTTAAAAATCCTAATCTCGTTTTGAATGGATTTACCGGCAAGCGTAGACAATATGGTTATGGATATGGTTATGGATACGGATATAGCTATGGTTATGGAAAAAGCTATGACTATGGATACAGTTAGTTAATTATTGAAAAAAGAAGTTATACATTGTGAGAAAAGTTTATAAGTCTACGTGAAATATTCAAATAGACTTATGGACTTTTAGTTGTTTATAAGAACTTATGAGTATATGAAAAGGGTATTGTTTATTTTATTTGACATAGCTATAATTTATGGGAGTATTCTTCTTTCTTTTTACTTATTGGAGAAAAATGAAATGTTGGAAAATTTTCAAAAGAACTTTGAAGCATTTAAAATTGTATACCCGTTTATCGGCATATTATACCTGATTTTGATGTACGCCTACGGGTTGTACAATGTTTCCAGAAAAACGCTGTCGGATGTAGTTTATACGATTTTTCTTATATCTATATCTTTGGTAATTGGCATTATGGGGATTTGCTTTTTCTTACGTGATATTGCCTTGGCTTTTCCTCGCAGTGTTATTCTAATTAGCGGGACGCTCTATTTTTTCCTTTTAACCGTGAAAAGTTTGGGATATTGGTACGTAAGTAATCAATTATATACATTAAAAAAAATAATAATATTCGGTAGTGATTCGAGAAAATTAAACGATATTATCACTAATAATTATTCACGATTTTATGATGTGATTGGCCATTATTCAGAATATGATTCTACTTTGCCTTTAAAAATCAAATTAGCGGACGAGGTCTTTATTTGTTCTGATGTTCAGTTGGAAACACGTGAAATGATTTTACCGATTTGTATTAAATATAATAAAGAAACATGCTTTATCCCTCAATACTTTGATTTAAGTATTATTTCGTCTTCATTATTTAAAATCGGCGATATTCCGACATTCCGTATAACCAATATGGAACTTTCTCCGGAAGAGCAAATTGTAAAACGATCAATTGATTTAGTATTAGGAATAATTGCCGCTATTATATCTTTACCGGTGGGAATAATACTAATGATTTTGATTAAATTAGACGGCGGATCGATTTTCTATTTTCAAGAACGGCTTACGAAGGGAGGCAAGATTTTTAATATTTATAAATTCCGTACAATGGTTCCGGATGCTGAAAAAATATCAGGTCCGGTGTTAGCTGGAGATAAAGATTCTCGAATAACGCGGATAGGAAGATTTATACGAACAATACGCTTGGACGAAATTCCACAATTAATTAATGTGATAAAAGGGGATATGAGTTTGGTAGGTCCTCGTCCGGAACGTCCGTTTTTCTCCGAACAATTTGAAAAAAAAATACCGGAATACGAATTTCGCTTGAAAGTGAAAGCAGGACTAACAGGTTTGGCGCAAGTAGAAGGAAAATACAATACCAGTGTGGAAGATAAATTGCGATATGATTTAATCTATATTAATAACTATTCCCTGTTAAGAGATTTTGTCATCATGTTGCAAACGATAAAAATTTTATTTCTTAAGGAAAGTACCGAAGGAATAACCTCTAATACACAGATTGAACAATGAGTATTAACGGCGTAAAATGGCTTGATATTCCTAAAATTTTAGATGAAAGGGGGAATCTTTCGTTTATTGAAAAAGGGAATGTTTTAGCATTTGATATTGAACGGGTATATTGGATTTATGATGTTCCGGGAGGGGAGATTCGCGGTGGACATGCTTTTAAAGTGCAAAAAGAAATAATCATTGCATTGTCCGGCAGTTTTGATGTCGTACTGCATGATGGCGTCCAGTCGAGTCGTTTTCATTTAAATAGGTCTTACAAAGGATTGTATGTCCCTGAGATGTATTGGCGTCACATGGAAAATTTTTCGACTAATGCCGTAGCTTTGGTTTTGGCGTCTACATTTTATTCGGAAGAAGATTATATTTATGATTTTGAAACTTTTATAAAATTAGCAGAAGCGGAATGACGGATACAAGCGTTTATAATTGTAATGTATTTACTTTACCGAAAGTACACAATCGAGCAGGTAATATTACCGCTTTGAATAATTCAACAGATTTACCTTTTGATGTGCACAGAGTTTTCTATTTGTATGATATTCCGGGCGGCGAATTTCGTGGCGGGCATGCCCATAAAGAATTACATCAACTAATTGTAGCCGTTAGCGGAAGCTTTGATATTACTGTAGACGACGGGCAGAATAAAAAGACGGTCTCTCTGAATCGCCCCTATTATGGGTTACATGTGATACCGGGAGTTTGGAGTGCATTGAGTAATTTTTCATCCGGAGCGATTTGCCTGGTGTTAGCATCACATAAATATGATGAAAGCGATTATATCCGGGATTACCCGGAATTCATATCTTGGAAAAAATAAATGGAATTTTATAATCAATTTATAATCAATCCGGAGAAATTTAGAGTTCCTCAATATACTATCAGTCCGTTCTCGACTGAATGGGTTAGGAAAAATTACGGCATCCTGCAGTCCGGTCAATCTATCGATGAAGATTTATTAAAACAATATTTCGGGCGCTTTCTTTGTTTTGAAAATGGGAAATCAGCTTTATATCATGCGTTATCTCAATACAGCTTACAGGAAAATGATGAAGTTTATATTATTACCGCTTCCGGTAATCGATACGTGAGTAGTTGCATAACAGGGGAGATAGAGAAATTTTGCAAATGGAGCAGGCAACTATCGGATAAAACAAAATTGATATTAATCAATCATGAGTTTGGAACCGTTTACAAGTCAATGGACGAGGTCTTGAAATTAAATTTACCGGTTATTGAAGATATGGCGATGAGTCTGTTTTCAACGGATGAAAATAGAAAAACCGGTAGCTATGGCGATTTTACCATTTATAGCTTACCCAAATTCTTTCCTCTACAATGGGGAGGAATCTTAAAAATCAATACGCCCGATTATAAAGAAAAATCGTGTGGGCTTGATTCGAATTTATCCATTGGGTTACAAAAGTTACTATCCTGTTATTTAATGGATGTCGAAGCCATTAAGCAATTAAGAAAACAAAACGACGCTCTCTTTGAACATTATGTTTCACATTTATCCGGTTTTAAAAACAGATTTGAATATAGTGATAATGAAACGCCTTCCGTTTTCATGTGCTCAACGCCTTCTTCTTTGGATTTGGATGGATTAAAGAATTTTCTCCAACAAAATGGCGTTGAATCCAGCGTCTTTTATGGAGAAAGCGCTTTTTTTGTTCCTGTGCATCAGTGTCTTAAAGAAGAGGATATTTTATTTATTGTGGCATTAATTAAATATTACTGCGATGATAAGTATAAATAAATATACCGAAGCGGATAAAAAATTGTGGGATGATTTTATTCTCTCATCAAAGAATGGGAATTTTCTATTTCTACGGGATTATATGGATTATCACAAAGACAGGTTCAAAGATCATTCCTTCATTTTTTGGAAAAATGATAAACCTGTCGCTGTTCTACCGGCTAATGAAGACGGAAATCTTCTCATTTCCCATGCCGGCTTGACTTTTGGAGGATTAATAATGGATGTGGGTATTCGAACTACGGATGTATTGGAAATATTCGAATTGCTATGCAATTATTGTGTAAAAGAAGGCCTTCAATCCATCTTATATAAAGCAATCCCTTTTATTTTTTGTAATTATCCGGCTGGAGAAGACCAATACGCTTTATTCAGATTTAATGCTCAACTGGTAAGAAGGGATATTTCATCCGTTTTATCACTACAGGAAAATAAAATTCGTTTCATGGAAGGCAAAAGGCAATCGGTTGCCAAATGCGAAAAGATGGGTATAAAAGTAGTTGAATCCAATGATTTTACTGCTTTTTGGAAATTACTTATCGAAGTTTTGTCAAAGTTTAATGTTAAGCCGGTACATAGCTTGCAGGAAATAACCTATCTAAAAAGTAAGATGCTGGACAAAATTAAATTATATGAAGCCCGATTGAACGATTCTTTATTGGCAGGAATTGTAATATATGATTATTCACGAGTGATTCATACCCAGTATATGGCGAATTCAACGGAAGGAAGGAATGCAAGAGCCTTAGATTATGTGAATTATGTTCTAACCAATCGAGTTTATGCCGATCGTAAATATTATAGCTGGGGAATTTCTACCGAAGAAGGAGGAAAGATTCTTAATACAGGATTGATACGACAAAAAGAAGAGATGGGAGGACGCGGTATTATTTTGGATACCTACAGAATTGATTTGTAGTTACTTTATATAAAAAGCAATGAATCTGAATTATTTATACGATTTTTTTACGCAATAATGATAAAATTTCTTGATTTACAAAAAATAAATGCTCAATATGCTGAAGAGTTAAAACAAGTTGCCGCCGACGTCATAGATTCCGGATGGTTTCTGCAAGGAGAGCGAGTGAAAATGTTTGAATTGCAGTTAAAAGGTTATTTAGGAGTAAGCCATGCGATAACTTGCGCCAACGGATTGGATGCATTGCGTATGATTTTTAAAGCTTATGTTGAATTAGGGATAATGAGCGAAGGCGACGAAGTGATTGTTCCTGCCAATACCTATATTGCATCTATTTTGGCGCTCACTGATAATCGGTTAAAACCTGTTTTGGTGGAACCGGATATTCAAACGTATAATTTAGATATTTCATTGGTTGAACAGTCCATAACTCCAAGTACTAAAGCTATTTTGGTTGTCCATCTGTATGGAAGGGTTTGCTGGTCCGACGAACTTGAAAATATAGCGCGGAAATATAGCCTGAAAGTAGTTGAAGATAATGCACAAGCAATCGGCGCTTGCTGCCACTTGATTCAAGATCACCCGCAATCCCGGCTTAATTTATGTCATTGCGGGCTTGACCCGCAATCCGCTGAGAAAAGAACCGGAAGCCTGGGCGACGCAGCCGGAAACAGTTTTTACCCCGGTAAAAATTTGGGCGCTTTGGGCGATGCCGGAGCTGTAACAACTTCGGATGTGGAATTAGCTAAAGTAGTTCGCGCTTTAGGAAATTACGGATCAAAAGAAAAATACATTAATGATTACAAGGGCTTGAATAGTCGGATGGATGAAATTCAAGCCGCCTTTCTTTCCGTAAAATTGAAGTATTTAGATAATGAAAATGAAATACGGCGGAGAGTTGCAGATTTTTATTTGGATAATATAAAGAATGAAAAAATTATATTACCTTTACTTCCTGAACAGAAGAATATGCATGTTCACCATCTATTTGTTGTAAGAACGGAAAAACGAGACGAATTGCGTTCATATCTTGAAAATAACGGCGTGCAAGTTTTGATCCATTATCCTATTCCGCCTCATAAACAGAAGGCATATAAAGAATGGAATGAGAAATGTTTCCCAATCACCGAAAAAATACATAAAGAAGTGCTATCTCTTCCAATGAGTCCGGTTATGACGGAAGATGAGATTGGAAAAGTGATCGACTTATTGAATAAATATTAATATATCAATTGCTTAAGACAAAGTAAAAAAATGTAGATTATGCTGGATTTTACTCAATTAAAACGTAGATTAAAAATACCTGCCAACGGTTTGAAGCAAATAAAATTAGCAGTACTCGGAGATAGCGCTACACAATTTATTGTACAGGCAATCAAGGGAATGGGTATTGAATGTTCATTAAATATTATTGTTTTTGAGGCTGATTTTAATCAAATTGATCAACAAATTTTTGACCCTGAATCTGAATTGTATCAGTTTAATGCCGATGTCGTTCTGATTTTTGAATCTACGCATAAATTGCTTCAAAAATACAATAAAAAATCACCGGACACAAGAAATCACTTTGCCGAAGACTCTATTGCTCACACGCGGCAACTGATTTTCACCATACAAAATAAAATCAATGCAAAAATTCTGTTTTGTAATTATACCGAAGAAGACGACCGGATATTTGGTCAATACGCTAATAAAGTGGAAGAATCTTTCGGCTGGCAGCTGCGTAAATTGAATTATTTATTACAGGAATTAAGTTTACAACGACCTAATCTGTTTATTTGCGACCTGAGTACTATTCAGAATACGATAGGCAGGGAACGATTCTGGTCTCCGTCTGTTTATACAAACACGGAAATGACTGTTAGTATTGATGCTTTGCCCTATTTTGCACAATCTGTCGTTCAAATCATCGGCGCTTTTCAGGGAGTATTCAAAAAATGTATAATTCTCGATTTGGATAATACCGTTTGGGGCGGAGTTATTGGAGATGATGGCATTGAAAATATACAAATAGGTCAATTAGGCATAGGCAAGGCTTTTACAGAATTTCAATATTGGATCAAAAAACTGCGGCAACGCGGAATTATTGTTACGGTTTGCAGTAAAAATACGGAATCTATTGCAAAAGAACCTTTTGAAAAACATCCTGATATGGTCTTGAGATTGGAAGACATTGCAGTGTTTGTTGCCAATTGGGAAAATAAACCCGACAATATTCGCAAAATCCAAAAGATACTTAACATCGGATTCGAATCGATGGTTTTTTTAGACGATAACCCTTTTGAACGGAACATTGTGAAAGAAAACATTCCGGAGATTACCGTTCCCGAATTACCCGAAGATCCTGCGCTTTATTTGGATTATTTGTATAATCTGGATCTGTTTGAAACGGTTTCTTATTCGGGAGAAGACGCCAAACGCACGCAACAATATCAAAAAGAAGCAGAACGGGTTATTTTTCAAGAATCGTTTACCGATGAAAACGATTTTTTGAAAAGCTTGAATATGGTTTCGGAAACAAATCCATTCAATACATTTACCATTCCAAGGATCGCACAACTTTCCCAACGTTCCAACCAGTTTAATTTGAGAACAGTACGATATACCGAAGAGGATGTGAAACGTATTGCGCAATCGGATAGTCACCTGACTCTTTCGTTTACGCTGGAAGATAAATTCGGCGATAATGGTTTGATTTGCGCCATTATTCTGGAGAAAAAAAACAATAAAACCTTATTTATCGACACATGGTTTATGAGTTGCAGGGTATTAAAACGGGGAATGGAAGCCTATACGCTAAATTCCATTGCTGAGCTGGCAAAAGCGAACGGTTATAGTCATGTCATTGGCGAATACATTCCAACTCCAAAAAACGAAATGGTGCGCGACCACTATAAAAATTTGGGATTCAAACTTATAGATGATGGGCTGTGGCAGTTGGAAGTCGAGAAATATGAGAAAAAAAATAACTATATAATCAAAAAATAGAACGATGCAAAATAAAGATATTTTACGGGAATTTCTTGATATTGTCTCCGAAAAAAATGTATTTCAAGCAAAATATCTTGATAATTCTTTGTCTGATATTATGCCGGATGAGGTTAATAAATTAGAAAATTTGTTGAACTTTTATGTTTTACGGGAGCATTGTTCTTTAGAAGGAATTGTAGATAAATATTTAAATCATATAGCTTCGTTGGTAGAAGAACAAAGGTATTTTGTGGAGTTTGGAAAATATCGGTATTCAACTTTCGATGAAGTAGAGAATTACTACAAAGAATCCGATTCCATGAGCGATTATACCGTTGCGTTGGGTTTGTCCACCTATTTATGGAATTTACACCGCCAGTTGTATAGATTATTTGATAAAGCATTAATTTTAAGTAATTCGGATAGTAGCAGGGTAGGATACTTAGAGATTGGTCCCGGACATGGCGAATATTTTGTGACCGCTATGCAGAAAACAAATTTCCGGAAATATACGGCGATCGATATTTCTAAAACGGCGGTAGAGTTAACACGAGATTATATTCTTTATTCAATGCCGGATACGGATAAAAATTACGAACTGATTCATGAAGACATTTTCCAATATCAAACGCCTGAGTTATACGATATGGTAGTGATGGGCGAAGTATTGGAACACGTTGAAAACCCGAACGCTTTTTTACGCCGTATTTATGAATTGGCGTCCGACAATGCAACTATTTTTATTACAACGGCAATTAATGCTCCTCAAGTTGACCATATTTGTTTATTCAACTGTTTGAATGAAGTAGTTGATTTGATTGAAAGCGAACGATTTATAATAATTGATTCTGTAGCGGTGAACGCAAATAATTTACCGTTAGATAAAGCTGAAAAAAGAAAAGCGGCAATAAATGCCGGTTTTATATTGAAAAAAAGTATAACTAAAAGATAGGAGATATTTTATGGACAAGTTTGAAATTCTATTAGAAGTCCAAAACATTATGCGTGATGTTTTAGATGAATCAACGATTGTACTGACCGAATCTACTACGGCAGATGATGTTGAAGAATGGGACTCTCTGACTCATATCCAACTGGTTGTGGCAATTGAGAAAAAGTTTAAAATCAAATTCACTTCCAAAGAAATCCTTTCATGGAAAAACGTGGGAGAAATGGTGGATAGTATTATGCAGAAATAGAGGTATTTAATTATGCTATTCAATTCACTTGAATTTATTGTTTTCTTTTTTCTTTTCTTTTTAATTTATCACTTAGCCCTGAAAGAAAAAACAGGACAACAGAATCTTTTTTTGCTGTTGGCGAGTTATTTTTTCTATGCTTGGGCGAATTGGAAGATACTACCCTTGTTAGTCGTCTCCACATTAATTTTCTATGGATTAGGCTTGGCTATTTTCCAAACTGAAACTTCCAAGCGGAAAAGTATTTATTCTATTATTGGGGTTATTTTTGGAGTCGCCGTACTTATATATTTCAAGTATATGAACTTCTTTGTCGATTCTTTTCGAATTTTATTTGAAAGCATAGGTATGCAAACGAATTGGCACACCTTTAAAATAATTATTCCGGTAGGCATCAGTTTTTACACATTCCGGTTGTTAAGTTATGTGATAGATATTCAGAGAGGGAAATATGAACCGACCGGAAACCTTATTACTTTTGCCGCTTATGTCGCTTTTTTCCCGTGTATTTTATCCGGTCCTATTGATCGTCCCAATACTTTAATTCCTCAATTACAGAAAAAAAGAGTATTCGACTCCATATTGGCTTATGATGGACTAAAACAGATTTTATGGGGAGCTTTCAAAAAAATGGTTATTGCAGACAACGTTGCTCCGATTGTTGGCCAAATCTTTGGAAGTCAGGATACCATGACGGCTAATCGATTATTGCTTGGGGCAATTTTTTTCACATTTCAAGCCTATGGCGACTTTTCGGGCTACACCGATATGTCAACCGGCATTGCTAAATTGTTAGGTTTCAGAATAACAAAGAATTTCAATTTTCCTCTGTTTGCCCAAAATATTGCCGATTTCTGGCGAAGGTGGCACATTTCGCTCACCTCCTGGTTAACGGATTATATATTCATGCCATTGAATATAAAATGGCGTGATTGGGGTAAATGGGGGATGATTTTAGCTATTATTATAAATTTTGCGGTTTGCGGATTGTGGCATGGCGCTAACTGGACTTTCGTGATATGGGGTTTCTACAATGGACTTCTTTTCATACCGCTCATTTTATCGGGAACTATGTTCAAAAAAAACAAAACTGCAATCAATCAATGGGGATTGCCTGTTCCCAAAGTTTTTGGAAGAATGGCGCTTACTTTCTTTTTGATAACAATGGGATTTATTATATTTCGAGCGGATAATATTTCGCAAGCTTTCAGCTATATAGCCCGATTGTTTTCCACTTCTTTGTTTTCGACAGATATTGGAGAATATAATGTCGGAAGGTCCAGAATATTATTATCTTTTATCGTGATTATTGTTCTCCTTTGCGTAGAATGGTTCGGAAAAGACAAAGAATATGCTTTATCTAATGTAGGTATTAAACAAAAATGGGTACGGTATTTGTTTTATTATTTTATCCTGTTTTTAATTTTGTTCTATAAAGGGGCAGAACAACAATTTATGTATTTCCAATTTTGACGTAAGTGAAAAACTTTTTTAATAGGATTTTTTTATTGGGCATTCCGGTGATTATCATTATTATCGGATGTGAAGTGTATGTAAGGACAATGCCCAGTCTATACAGAGAAAAAAGAAATCAATTAATAGCTAATGCCGATAGTATTGAAGTGTTAATTCTGGGGAGTTCGCATGCAATGGATGGAGTAGATCCCACTCAATTTACTTTGTATGCCCAGAATTTGGCATTCGTAAACCAATACATTTATTTCGACCGGAAGTTGGTAGAAAAATATCTGCCGGTTTTACCGAAATTACGATATGTATTGCTTACGCTGGATTATAACAGTTTATATATAGATCACGAGAAGGAAAGGGACTTTTTTTATAAATATTATTATGGCATTAATTATAAAGACCATACATTTTATAAAGAATCTTTTTTGCAATCCTTTTTTGTTTACACTCCTGAAACCACTTTATCATTGATGCTAAACAGTCTGAAAGGCAACAGGATGAAAACGTTGGAGAGAGGTTGGGTAAATTTTCAAAAGAGGAATGATAAAGTTGTTATGTCTGCGGAAAAAAATGAACTTCGCGCCAAGATAATTATAAATGGAATAGAAACCGGAAAAGAAGGAGGTTCGGTATTGAATGAGTTTGAAGAGTTTATAAAATTTTTGCTATCCAAAGGGATTACGCCGATTTTAGTTTCTTACCCTAATTATTCATTATTGAAAAGTTTTTTAGATAAGTCTGTTATAGAAAAAAATCGTAACTTTGGCAATGAATTAAATCAAAAATATCAAATACCTTTTTTGAACTATTTTGATGACGATAGTTTTACCGTTTCCGATTTTTATAATTGCGATCATTTAAATAGAACGGGAGCGGCTAAGTTATCAAAAAAAATCAATGAAGTGATTATGAATATGGAAGAAAAACGCAGAAAAAATGGTAGTAGTATTATGTAGAAATAGAAAAGTTTGATTATGGTTTTCAATTCATTTGAATTTATTGTTTTCTTTATTCTGTTTTTTTTATTTTATCATTTAATTTTAAAAGGAAAAACAGGACAACAGAATCTTTTTATACTGTTGGCGAGTTATTTTTTCTATGCTTGGGCGAATTGGAAGATACTACCCTTGTTGGTTGTTTCCACATTAATTTTCTATGGATTAGGCTTGGCTATTTTCCAAACGGAAACACCCAAGCGGAAAAGTGTTTATTCTATTATTGGGATTATTTTTGGAGTCGCCGTACTTATATATTTCAAGTATATGAACTTCTTTATCGAATCTTTCAGAAGTTTATTTGAAAATATAGGCATGCAAACGAATTGGCACACCTTTAAAATAATTATTCCGGTAGGCATCAGTTTTTACACATTCCGGTTGTTAAGTTATGTGATAGATATTCAGAGAGGGAAATATGAACCGACCAGAAACCTTATTACTTTTGCCGCTTATGTCGCTTTTTTCCCGTGTATTTTATCCGGTCCTATTGATCGCCCCAATACTTTAATTCCTCAATTACAGAAAAAAAGAGTATTCGACTCCGTATTGGCTGTGGATGGACTGAAGCAGATCTTGTGGGGAGCTTTCAAAAAGATGGTTATTGCAGACAATATTACTCCTATTGTTGATCAAGTTTTTGGAAGTCAGGATACCATGCCTGCTAATCGATTATTGCTTGGAGCAATTTTTTTCACATTTCAAGCCTATGGCGACTTTTCGGGCTATACCGATATGGCTACCGGTGTTGCCAAATTATTAGGGTTCAGAATAACAAAGAATTTCAATTTTCCTCTGTTTGCCCAAAACATTGCCGATTTCTGGAGACGATGGCACATTTCGCTCACTTCCTGGTTGACGGATTATATATTCATGCCATTGAATATAAAATGGCGTGATTGGGGTAAATGGGGGATGATTTTAGCTATTATTATAAATTTTGTGGTTTGCGGATTGTGGCATGGCGCTAACTGGACTTTCGTGGTATGGGGTTTCTACAATGGACTTCTTTTCATACCGCTCATTTTATCGGGAGCTATGTTCAAAAAAAACAAAACTGCAATCAATCAATGGGGATTGCCTGTTCCCAAAGTTTTTGGAAGAATGGCGCTTACTTTCTTTTTGGTAACGATGGGATTTATAATATTTCGAGCGGATAATATTTCGCAAGCTTTCAGCTATATAGCCCGATTGTTTTCCACTTCTTTATTTTCAACAAATATAGGAGAATATCATGTGGGAAGAATAAAAGTATTATTGTCTTTTATAATGGTTCTTTTTCTTCTTTGCTTGGAATGGTTCGGTAAAAATAACGAATTTGCTTTATCCAATTTGGGCATTAAACAAAAATGGTTGCGCTATCTATTATATTATTTTATTTTGTATTGTATTTTAGTTTACAAGGGATTTGAACAACAATTTATGTATTTTCAATTTTGACGTAAATGAAAAACTTTTTTTTAAGAATCTTTCTATTTTGTATTCCGATTATTATTATTGCTATCGGATGTGAAATTTATGTAAGAAATATGCCCAGTTTCTACAGGCAAAAAAGGGATCAATTGGTTGCAAATGCCGATAGTATTGAAGTATTAATATTGGGGAGTTCCCATGCGGCGGATGGGGTAGATCCTAATCAATTCACTTTGTATGCACATAATTTGGCGTTTGGAAGCCAATACATTTATTTCGACCGGAAGTTGGTGGAAAAATATCTGCCTGATTTGCCTCGCTTAAAATATGTGTTACTTGATTTTGATTATAACAGTCTATATAGAGACCATGCTATAGAAACAGATTTTTTTTATAAATATTATTATGGCATTAATTACAGAGACCGTAATTTTTATAAAGAATCTTTCTTGCAATCTTATTTTGTATATTCTCCGGGACTCGCTTTATCAATGATGTTAAACAGCCTGAAAGGCGGCGCTCAGAATGCAGAATGGATAAAAGGATGGAGGAATGATGCCGGAAGAAATGATAAAATTGTTATGTCGGCGGAAAAAAACAAACTTCGCGCTGAAATAATGGATGGCATTGTAAAAATTTGGCAAGGTGGAGATTTTGTTTTAAATGAGTTTAACGATTTTATAAATTTCTTGTTATCCAAAGGAATTACGCCGATTTTAGTTTCCTATCCTAATTATTCATTATTAAAAAGTCTTTTAGATAAATCGGTTATAGAACGAAACTTGCGTATTGGCAACGAATTAAGTCAAAAATATCAAATTCCTTTTTTGGATTTTTTTAATGACGATAGTTTTACCGTTTCCGATTTTGTTAATTGCGATCATTTGAATGGAGAAGGAGCGGCTAAATTGTCAAAAAAAATCAATGAAGTGATTATGAATTTGGAAGAAAAAAAACATGAAAAATGAATAACTGTGATTTACTTATTGAATTGTTATTAATTAGAATATTGGATTATGCTGTTTAATTCGCTTTCATATCTTATTTTTTTACCCATCGTTTTTGCTTTATACTGGACAATTAAGTCGGAAAAGTATAGGTGGCAAAATATTCTTTTAATCATTGCAAGTTATATTTTTTATGGAGCATGGGATTATCGTTTTCTGTTTTTGTTGATATTTTCTACTTCATTAGATTATTTTGTCGGATTGCAAATATTCCATGCCAAGTCGCATAAGACTAAGCAAATATGGCTGTTGATCAGTCTTGTTACTAATTTAGGATTTCTTGGTTTTTTTAAATATTATAATTTTTTTATTGAATCATTTGCCGAATTATTGACTTCCGTTGGATTCCAGCCCAATATTTGGACATTAAAAATAATTCTTCCTGTTGGGATTTCATTTTATACCTTTCATGGATTATCCTACGTTTTAGATATATATCACGACAAGATCAAACCGACTAAAAATATTGTAGATTATTCCCTGTTTGTATGTTTCTTTCCATTATTGGTAGCCGGACCCATTGAACGGGCTACCCATTTACTCCCTCAATTGCAAAAACCAAGAAATTTCAACTATTTAAATATATCCGATGGCCTGAGACAAATATTATGGGGACTATTCAAGAAAGTAGTAGTAGCTGATAATTGCGCTCCGATAGTCAATCAAATTTTTGATAATTATCAAACGGCTTCAGGAATTCAGTTGGTTCTTGGCGCTGTTCTTTTTTCTTTTCAAATATATGGAGATTTTTCCGGTTATTCGGATATTGCTTTGGGGTCGGCGCGATTATTGGGCATAGAATTATTAAAGAATTTCAATTTTCCCTATTTTTCAAGAGATATTGCAGAATTTTGGCGTCGATGGCATATTTCTCTAACTACGTGGTTTCGCGATTATATTTATATTCCCTTGGGAGGAAGTAGAGGTTCGAAAGGAAAAGTTATACGTAACACATTTGTTATTTTTCTCATTAGCGGTTTTTGGCATGGAGCGAATTGGACTTTCATTGCCTGGGGATTACTAAATGCCATTTATTTTTTACCTCTTTTATTGGCTAAACAGAATAGAAAAAATATTGAAATTGTTGCCGCCGGCAAACGATTGCCTTCCTTGCGCGATCTGTTTTCCATGCTTGTCACTTTTTCGATAACAACATTCGCTTGGATTTTGTTCAGATCGAATACCTTGGAACAAGCGGGCAAGTATATTTCCGGATTATTTTCCAAATCATTATTTTCACTTGATATTGGAGATTATGTGGCAGGAAGAAGCAAGGTGTTATTTTCTTTTTTGATGATTGCCTTGCTAATCATTGTCGAATGGCGTGGGAGAGAGAATCCGTATGCCCTATCAAACATGAGGATGAAACAAAAATGGAAACGCTATTTATTTTATTATTTTATCCTCTTTCTAATTATTTTTTATCAGGGAGCACAACAACAGTTTATTTATTTTCAATTTTAACTTTAATGAAGAATCTTTTATATAGAATCCTTTTATTTTGTATTCCGGTGATTATTGTGCTAATCGGATGTGAAATCTATGTAAGAACCATGCCGAGCGAATACAGACAAAAAAGAGATCAATTACTTGCTAATGCCGACAGTATCGAAGTATTGATTTTGGGGAGTTCACATGCTGCGGATGGAGCTGATCCCAATCAATTTACCTTGTATGCTCATAATATGGCATTTGGCTTCCAGTCTATTTTCTTTGACCGTAAAATAGTTGAAAAATATCTTCCTGTTTTACCCCGATTAAAATATGTTCTACTCAATTTACAATATAATGGACTTTATTATGATCATAACGACGACAGGGATTTTTTCTATAAATACTATTATGACATTAATTATAAAAACAGAAAATTTTATAAAGAATCATTTTCGCAATTCTTTTTTGTTTATACTCCGGAAGTTGCTTTATCAATGATATTGAATAATCGGAAAGACGTCTTGACCAAAGGATGGATTAATAAAGAGAAAAGGGATGATGAAGTAGTTACGTCTGTATGGAAAAACAAATATCGGGTGGATTTGTTTAATGCGACAATCAAAAAATGGAAAGGAGGAGATTCGGCATTAGATGATTTGGAAGCGCTGATAATTCTTTTGCAATCAAAAAAAATAACGCCGATTTTGATATCTTATCCTAATTATTCGTTACTAAGAAGTCTTTTAGATAAATCAATTATAGAGAAAGACAGTATTATTGGCAATGAATTAAGTCAGAAATATCAAATACCTTATTTGGATTATTTTGACGACGATAGTTTCACCGTTTCGGATTATTATAACTGCGATCATTTGAATGCGGAAGGGGCGGCAAAATTATCAAAAAGAATCAATGAAGTGATTATGAATATGGAAGAAAAGCGCATGAAAAACGAATAAATTCTACTTATGGAACAAGGAAAATATATCGACAGACCATTAGTTACTGTGGCTATGTCTTCATATAATCATGAAGCCTATATTGAAGAAAGCATTTTAAGCATTATCAACCAGACATATAAAAATATTGAATTGATTGTCATTGATGATGGCTCTACAGACCATACTCCTGAAATTTTACAAAAACTTCAAAAGCAATACGGTTTTAAATTGGAACTTCAAGAGAATCAGGGAATATGCAAAACATTGAATAAAGCGATCAATCAATATGCAGGTGGGAAATACATCGATTTTCTGGCTTCCGACGATGTAATGATGCCGGATAAAATTGAAAAACAGTTAACGTTTTTAGAAGAAAATCCGGATTATGACATGGTATTTGGAAAAGTCTATATGATTGATGGAAAGGGTCGAATTATTGAAAATTTTAAAATCTTCGAGCCTTTTGATGAACCGGTTAAACATATACCGTTTGATTTATTGATTGATAACAATAGAATACCGGCTCCAACGATAATGATGAGCCGGGCTATATGGGATAAATGTGGAGGATATGACGAAAATATGATTCTTGAAGATTTCGACTTATCCCTCAAAATCGCTTATAACGGTAAAATCGCCTACTTGGATGATTATTTTACTTACTATAGATGGCATGGACAAAATTTATCTACGCAAGTGTTAACCATCTATACAGCTACATGGAAACTGGTTTATAGCTGGAAAGATAAAATGTCGCCGGATGTTGCAAAGAGAATATTGGCGCGTAGAGATTCCTTAACTTTTTGTATTTTAGCAAGAAAATACAAAAAAGAGTCTCTTCGGTATCTGAAGTTCAATCATCCTTATTGGGATTCATTCATAGTGAGTAATTATATGAAAGGCTTTATTAAACTATTGTTTTGTTGGAATAATAATAATGGCGTTTGGAAATGAATGTTTTGCTGATTAACGATTATTTGGAAGGCGGAGGCGCGGAAGCTGTATTTAGAGAACAGTTTGAAATTCTACAAAAGGATTTTAGCGTCGAAATGTTTTATGCATTTAAAGACCTTTCCGATAAAAAAATATCGCCATTGTCATATATTTATTCTTTCCATTTCAAAAAACAATTGGACGCTTTCCTTCGTAACCGTCGTTTCGATTGCGTAATTCTACATAATTATGTCAGCGCTTTATCACCTTCTATTTTAGATACGCTTTACGGGTATAAAAAGAGGAGCGGCTGTAAAATAATTTATTATGCACACGATTATCAGTTAATTTGTCCAAACAGAGGATACAATTATTTTTCCAAAGGTAAAAGGATGAATTTTCAGAATCCTCCTACTCTTTACGAAATACTTGTCAAAAGATTGCATGAAAAAGGAATGCTTTATAGCATTTTAAAAAAATTACAATGGATATTTGCTTATCCCATTGGAAATAAACAAAAAGTATTTGACATGATTCTGGCGCCAAGCGATTTTCTGGCGCAACATATTCAATTAATGTATCCGAAGATGGAAATCCACAGAATGTATAATGTATGTAATTCATTGAATACATATAAAATATATAAGCAAAACAACCATAAAGAAAATCATCCTGTTCTCCATTTGGTCTATTTCGGACGGTTGGACCCGGCAAAGGGTTTGGTAAATTTCATAGAAGCGATTCGTCGTTCTACCGTAGATTATACTTTTACTATCATTGGAGAAGGGGAAGATTTTTCAGCTATTCGGGATATTATTAAGCGTTATAATTTGCAAAATCAAATAGAACTCAAGCATAAACAAAACCAAGCGGAATTGTTTGCAGGATTATCCTGTTACGATGTGTGCGTTTTGCCTTCTTTGTGGTACGAAAACGCGCCCCTGTCCATTATAGAAGCAGCTTCGCTGGGTCTTGGTCTTTTTTTGTCCAATCATGGAGGAGTTTTGGAAATGGGGAAAATCTGCAATGCCGTTCATTTTTTTAATCCGTTTGATCCGAATGACATTGTTTTAAAATTGGATATTCTTTATAAAGATTTTCTTGCCGGCGCTTTACTTAGACCTGATCTTGATCGCTTGCAGGCTTTGTTCTCAAGGGAAACCTATATTGAAAACATGAAAAAATATTTATTGTCATGAAATCCGCATGCAAAAATTGCGCCAAAGCGCATGAACATGTTTGCGGATTCCATCTGACCTTTAAAAATAAATTATGCACAGATGAAAAATGATTCGTTAAAAATTGTATACTTAATCCCCGGCGGATTGTATAATCCGGGAGGAATGGAGCGCATCACGATTCTTAAAGCCAATTATTTCGCCGACAAGATGGGTTATGATGTTTCAATTGTTACAACGGAACAATTGGGTCGTCCGGTATTTTTCCCTGTTTCGGAGAAAGTACATTTGTATCATTTGGATATTGGCATACATGTCAATTTTGGAAAAGAAAACTACATAGAGAAATGTATTTCCCGTTATCGAAAAACAAGAGAATATGTGGGGGAATTGAAAAAATTACTCTATCAAATTCGTCCTGATATTACCATTTCATTGTTGGGATTAGATATTGAATTTTTGCCGGATTTTGACGATGGCAGTATCAAAATCGGAGAGCTTCATTTTCCTGCTAATTTCCGACAATTAATGGCTCGCAAACTTTCCAGACATTTTATTCCTAATTGGGTCGCTAAAATCCGGACTGGAAATTTAAAGAAAGCTTGTCGGAAATTGTCGAAGTTAGTTGTTTTAACGCAGGAAGAAAAAGCATCTTGGAAAGATGCAAGTAATGTTGAAGTCCTCCCCAACGCCTTATCTTTTTATCCGGAACAGATTGCCGCCGGCGATGCAAAGAGCGCCATTGCAGTTGGTCGTTTGGTGTATGAAAAAGGGTTCGACCTGTTGATTGAAGCTTGGACCTGTGTTTACGAAAAGCATCCCGATTGGGAACTTCATATTTATGGCGATGGAAATGAAAAAGAAAATTTGCTCCGGTTAATTCAAAATAAGCAATTGGGTCCGGTTGTGAAAATTCATGAACCGGAAAAAGATATTTACAATCAATATGTGAAAAATTCCATGTTTCTTTTCCCTTCCCGTTACTTAGAAGCGCTGCCTATGGTGCTGATAGAAGCTATGTCGTGTGGATTGCCCTTGATAGCGTTTGATTCTCCATGCGGTCCCAAAGACATTGTTGTAGATGGAGAGAATGGGTTTTTAATTAAATTCGGCGATACAAAAACATTGTCGGATAGAATAATTCAATTGATTGAATCCGACCGGTTGCGGAAATCCATGGGGATTAAGGCGCATGAAATGTCTTTGAATTATAGCGAAGAAATAATTATGAAACAATGGATAAAATTATTTAATGAACTTAAAAAATAACATATTGATAATAATAGAAGTAAGATACTTGAAAAGTGAAAAAAATATTTTACCTTTGTTTTGAAAATACAGAATTCCATGTAAATATTATAGTGAAAAAATAATTAATAATGCGGTTATTCTTTAAAGTCATCATTGTATTTTTGATAATATTCAATTGGAGGGTTCCCACTTTTTATAATTCGGTAGCCGTTGCGATAATATTGTCAATTGTCTATTATATATTCTTTAGGAAAGGATCAATTCCTTTTAAATACTTTTTTCAACGGTATAATGCGACTGTTCTGATTGCTACCGTAATTCTTGGAGCCGTTATTTTTGCTATCACGGTCTTTCATAATACGAATGTTGTGACTACTATTGAAAAAAGAGTTTGGGTGCAATTTATGATGCTTTTTGCCATGGTTCTTGCTATACCGCTTTTAATTGAAGGAGATGAAGGTCATGCTTTCGAGAAGGTCGGCGAAATAATCTGTTATGCTTTTGCTTTACAGGGTCTTATCCATTTAACCGGTTATCTCGTTCCTTCGGTGGGTAATTATTTATTTGAAATGAAACCGAAAGCAATGCAGGAAATTGTTTCGGATCCGTCAAAACATCTTGCCCGTTTTCGACTTTATGCTTTGACCGGTAGCATTTTCTTTGAACTTCCCGCCGCTTATGGGGTTGCTTGTATTTTATATTTTAGATTATTATTAAATAAGACTAAGCAATATTTTGCCGGCTGGAGATCGTATGCCGTTATTTTCTTTATGATAGCAGGCATATCTCTTTCCGGAAGAACCGGCTTTGTAGGATTGGGAGTAGGCGTTTTTTTATGGCTTTTATTTACTTACCAAAAGCTTATCGATTTTCTTGTGAGAAACAGCTGGAGAATAATTTTAGGTATTGTTGTTTTTTTGTTTGCGTTTAATTTTCTACTTCCCACCACTAAGCGTCAGTCATTTGAGGACGAGGTTTTTCCATTCGCTTTTGAATTTTATTATAACTGGCGCGATAGAGGGACGTTAAGTACAAGATCGACGGATCTCAATTTTTCCGAAGCGTTTTATTTTTATCTGCGGGATGAGACCCTGCTTGCCGGACATGGATTGGAGCGAGACGACTTTCCTAAGGTTGGATACCTAAGTACGGACGCCGGATATATGCGGTCGTTAATTTTCGGAGGGATTCCCTTTCTTGTAATATTGATTATCTATCAAAGCCTTTACTTTATTAAACCTTTACAAATCGCCAATCGCGGCAGTACGACAGAAGACCGGAAGGATTTTTGGTGTATATTGTTATTGTTTATATATATGCTTCTATTACATACCAAAGAAAATGCTTTGGGAATATTGCATATTGTTGAAACGCTGTATCTTGTAATCGGTTCAAGTTATCTGCTAAGGTATTATTATAGAAGTGATCCGTAGGATATAATGAAAACAAAAATATTACATATTCCTAATTATTACGCACCCCATATCGGCGGTATAGAAGACATGTGTCGAAGCATCATATTGGCGCTGCCGGAATTTGAGCATCAGGTGATTTGTTTCAACGACCAGAAGAAAACAGAAAAAGGGATAGTTGAAGGAATAAACGTCATCCGGAGCGGCGTTTGGAAAAAGCTATTCAGCCAGTCTGTTTCTTTTTCGTTTTACAGGGAATTGAAAAATGTTTTGAAAGAATTTGATCCCGACTTTGTGCATCTCCATACGCCTAATCCGCTCAGTAGCGTGTGTCTGTTATTGTTGCTTCCTAAAAATAAAAAACTTATTGTTCATTGGCACTCCGATATTGTTGAACAAAAATTTTTATATCTGTCGTATCAATTATTCGAAAAACTATTGTTGAAACGAACTTATCGAATCGTAGTTACAAGTATGGCTTATGTGCAGGGCTCAAAGCCGTTGCAACCCTGGATGAATAAAATAATCGCTATTCCTTCTACCGTAAAGATAGATAATTTTCGGAAAAGGATAGAAGATGAAGACGCTATTGCTGAAATCAAGAACAAGTATGGAGGCAGAAAAATTATTTTTACTTTTGGCCGCCATGTGAACTACAAGGGACTTCCATACTTGATTGAAGCTGCGCCATTCATCTCTTCCGATGCGCTGATTGTCATTGCCGGAAAAGGTCCGCTTACCGGACAGTTGGAAGAATCGGCAAAAAATCGACCTTCTATATATTTCACAGGACGGTTGGACGATGATACGTTGAGGCATTATTTATACGCTTCATCTCTGTTTGCTTTTCCTTCCATCACAAGGAACGAAGCTTATGGTTTGGCTATGGTGGAAGCTATGTATTGCGGATTGCCGGTAGTAACTTTCACTATTTCAGGTTCAGGCGTTAATTGGGTATGTCCGGATGGAGAAACCGGCTTAGAGGTTGAAAATAAAAATGTACAAGCGCTTGCCGGAGCAATCAATGAGCTAATCAATAATGACGAATTAAGAAAACAATTAGGAGCAAACGCTTACAAAAGAGCTACCGAATTCTTTGTCATTGAAGCAATCAAAGAAAAATTAGTAACTTTGTACGACGTCGATTCGTCGAAGTAATGAAAGTAATAAGTACTGATCATTAAATTCAAATATAAAAAGAAAGGTAATGAATTTTTCGCCCAAAGTTTCAATCATAGTTCCTGTATACAATGTGGAATCCTACTTATTGAGATGTCTTGACAGTATTTTAACTCAGACGTATACCGAATTTGAATGTATATTGGTTGATGATTGTTCTCCTGATAATTGTCCGGCGATATGTGATGAATACGCCCAAAAAGACCAGCGCATAACCGTGATACATAATCGGCAAAATCAAGGCTCTTCTTTATCCCGTCAGACCGGTTTGGCGCAAGCCAAAGGCGATTATACCCTGTTTGTAGATAGCGATGATTGGATTGAATGCAACATGCTTGAAGAAATGTATCGAAAAATTACAAATGATAATTTAGATATTGTTTTTTGTGGTTATTGCGAAGAACAGTCTAATAAAATTGTTAGAAATCAATCCTCTAACAATATAGACAAGATTACAATAATCAAACATTTTTTGGATTATAAAATTATCTCAAGTATAGTTATTTGCATAGTAAATAGACGTTTATGGGAAAATATCGTTTTTCCGGAAGCTTCCTTTGCCGAAGATATTTTTATTGTTTCACAACTTCTTTATTATTCCAATCGGATAGACTATATTGATAAACCATTTTATCGGTATTGTTTTAATCCGGCGTCTTTATGTCGTGATGAAAAGTACAGCCAAAGAACGGCGGAATATTTTAATAGCATTGTTGCCATTACTGATTTCCTGCTTAATAAATATGGCGATATTTCCATATTTGATCCGGAATTAAGTAACCGCATTAATAAAGCTAAATTGGCGATTATTTTAGACAAGCAAACAAGAGATCCATATCTGTTGTTTGATTTGTATCCTCATTCCAATCAATTGGTATTCAATAAAAATTCAAGTTTGCCGTTTTATCATAAAGCGCTTTTATTTTTAGCGACCAAAAAGATTTTGTTTCCTCTGAGATTACTCGATTTATATTATACTTTAAGAAAAATGGTAAATGGTAAATAGTAAATTATGAATAAAATAACTCCTATATTTATTGCAGGACCTTGCATTATTGAATCTCAAGAAATCTTGGATGAAGTAGCAAAAGAACTCGTTCGGTTGAATGAAAAATATCAAATCAATATCATCTTCAAAGCATCTTTCGACAAAGCCAACCGGACTTCTATTCATTCTTATCGTGGACCGGGTTTAGCTAAAGGTTTAGGTATATTATACGATATTAAATCCCGTTACGGATTATCTATTTTGACGGATATTCACGAATCTTATCAGGCGGCGCCCGCCGGAGAGGTGGCGGATGTGCTTCAAATACCGGCTTTTCTGTGTCGCCAAACAGATTTATTGGTAGCAGCCGCTCATACGGGGAAAATTGTAAATATCAAGAAAGCGCAGTTTCTATCGGGACTGGATATGCAATATCCGGTGGAAAAAGCAAAAGAAGCCGGTTGCTCGGATATTTGGTTAACTGAAAGAGGCAATATGTATGGTTACAACAATTTGGTTGTAGATTTCCGGAATATTGACGATATGAAGCGGTTTACGCCTCATGTTATCATGGATTGCACCCATTCGGTTCAAAGGCCTGGTGCAGCAGGAGGAAAAACAGGCGGTAACAGGGAGTTTATTCCGGCAATGGCATTGGCAGCCAAAGCTTTTGGAGCTACGGGATACTTTTTTGAAGTGCATCCTTATCCGCAAGAAGCTTTGAGCGATGGACCTAATATGTTATTTCTAAATCAGTTGGAAACAGTAATCACCTCTTTGTTATGAATGAAATAAAAGAATCCGCCATAGCGTGTTTTCAAGATGAAGCGCAAGCTCTATTAGACTTAATTCCCCAATTAACGGACGATTTTGAAAAAGCCGTTGATTTAATCTATCACTGTAATGGGAAATTGGTCATTACCGGCGTAGGTAAATCGGGACATATTGGCGCTAAAATAGCGGCAACATTGGCAAGTACGGGAACGCCTTCTTTTTTTATCAATGCTTTGGATGCTTACCATGGCGATTTAGGAATGATTTCTTCCAATGATATCATGTTGGCTATTTCGTATTCCGGACAAACCGACGAATTGTTGCGTTTCATTCCATTTTTAATTGAAAGGAAAATTCCATTAATCGGCATGTCGGGTAATCCTAATTCGTTATTGGCTCAATGGTCGAACTATCATCTGAACATTAATGTGAAGAAAGAAGCCTGTCCGTTAAATCTGGCTCCAACTTCTTCAACAACGGCTGCATTGGCTATGGGAGACGCCATTGCTTGCGCTTTGATTAATAAAAGGAACTTTCAATCCAACGACTTTGCCCTGTTACATCCCGGAGGCAGTCTGGGTAAACGCCTGTTGATGAAAGTAAGAGATATTATGCGTACCGATAATTTACCTGTATCTTCACCTAAAACAAATATTGGCGATGTGTTATTTACTATCAGTCAAGGCCGTTTGTGTCTGGCGATAATTGTAGACGGACAAGATTTCAAAGGAATTGTATCGGATGGAGACGTCCGGAGGGCGCTTCAGCAATACAAAAATCAGGATGTATTCAATATGCCTGTCGAGACTATTGTAAATACGCATCCTTTTGTAGTAAAAAGTTCTGATAATCTGACGGTTGCTGAAAAAATATTCCAAGATCGGAATATCCATACTTTGATAGTATTGGATGATGAAAAATTAGCGGGAGTGGTAGAATCATATAAATGTATTTTATAAACAGGCTTATATGCAAAAAATATTAGGGGTTATCCCATCAAGGTATGAATCAAGCCGTTTACCCGGTAAACCCTTGAAAGATATTTGTGGTAAACCTATGGTTTGGTGGGTTTATCAGTTGGCTATAAAAGTTCCCGGATTGACGGATGTTATTGTCGCTACGGACGACGAACGTATTGTGTCTGTATGTAATGAGTTGAATATTCCAACGATAATGACGTCTGTCGATTTAATCAACGGAACGGAAAGGGTCGCGGAAGTTGCGTCTAAAATTGCCGCCGACCTGTATATAACGATACAAGGAGATGAACCGCTATTAGAGCCGTTCGTTGTTCAAAGACTGATTGACATCCTACTGAACGACATTGAAGTACAATGCGCCACCTTAAAAACGGCTTACCACAACCCGATAGATGTGGTTAACGGGACAACGCCCAAAGTTGTCTGCGATATGAATAACGATATCATGCTGTTTTCCAGAGCGCCGATTCCATATCCGAAAGCATCGTTGAACTATACCTATTTCAAGCCGATGGGCGTTTATGCATTTCGTCCGGAAGTGCTTGCTTTGTATAGAAGGTTGCCACCCGGCAATATTGAGAAAATTGAAGATATCGAATTACTCCGCTTATTGGAAAACGGGGTTAAAATCCGGATTGCAGAAGTGAAATCCGATACGATAGCCGTCGATACGGAAAAAGATCTGGCGCGGGTTTGCAATTATCTGAAGGAAAAAAATGGATAAGAGTTTTGGCAAAGTTTACATAGGATATACGGCTTATTCTTTATATCTGTATTTGCTATATTTTTCCTTAGAAGAAATTGAAGAAACGTTTTTCTTTGTAGGAGAGGGTATTTCCGAAAGCGTCCGTAATCGACTTCCAAACAGGTATTATTTCAGCGACAGTAGATATAAGGAAAAAAATCCTTTATCTCGGATATTCTATCGTATTCGTTTAAGAAGTAGTAGCAGTAGAAAATGGCCATTTCTAAAAACCGCCCGAATATTTGCTCAGGATCATTTCTTTTATTCGAGAGGATTAATCGGAAAGAGAGAATATACTTTAATTGAAGACGCTCCTAATATTTTTTCTTGTAATAGAGCTATAATAAATAGATTAAAATATCCTGTCGTAGAGTTTTTGAGAGTTTTGTCGTATCAAATACTGGAAAACAGCTATAGAGGGGAAATAGGGGATAATCGTTTATGTAAGGCTGTTCTAATCACCAATGTAGAATCGGATCCCATATTAGAAGGCAAGCAATTGTTACGGGTCGACGAAGTAGAATGCTGGAATCAAGCGACCCAAGACAAGCGAAATACAATTCTTTCTATTTTTAACATAACGCCGGAAGACTTGATTCAGTTGCGAAGACGTAAGGTGATTGTATTAACGCAAAATTATGCCACTTTAGGTTATGTTTCAGAACAGGAATTAGTTGATATTTATAGTGGAAGATTGAAAAAATATCCTCCGGACAGTATTATCATTAAAAGTCATCCATTAGATAAAGTACAATATCAGAAGTATTTTCCGGAAGCGTTTATTTTTGATAAAATTGTTCCTATGCAACTGTTGAATCTTTTGGATATCCGGTATGATACGATTGTTACTATCTGTTCTTCAGCCGCATTTAGTTTTCCCTACGATGTACGGATTGATTGGATAGGAACAGAAAGCAATTCTAAATTACTTGCCGCCTTGGGAAAACAGGAGTTGAAAGTTCAGAACTCCTGACACGCGCATTAAAAATTAGGGTCTGCAAGAACGCGAGTAATGATTTGTCTTCTCTCCAAAAGCGCTCTTTTTTCATTTTTCTTTGCGCTTTTTTTATTCAAAAGTACGCCTTTTTTATTTTATTTTTCAAAGGCTAATTTCAATTCCTTTACATTAAACCCCTGTTCTTCACAATCCATCGGCAATGAATCCCACATTACCGATGACGTCTTCTACACCTACCGAAAAACTGAACGGATCGCCGCCCAAAATACGATACATACGATTGTTACCATTGGTATTGCCATAAGTATCATCATGGAAAGCCACACCTTCGCCCCCTATGTCGAAATCGCGCATCTGGATGATACAAGGCTTTCGGAATGAAAGTATGTGCGGTCCGTTAAATAGACCGTCAACTACAGGCAACACATTTCCGAGACTGTCAAGAAGGAAAGGGTTACCGGCGGCAATTGTTTCATTGTTCTTGTAGTATACCGGAAAATATCCCGTATTTCGTCCGACAGCAGCGAAAACGGCATTTTCCCCCTCGATATGTCCCCATGCTACAATATTGCGTTGTGCTGATTTACCGCCCAAAACTTCCAAAAAAACATACTTGGAACTATCAGGTGACGGCGTAGTTAAGGGAACCTGAATATCGAAAAATCCCGTATATTCCGAAGATACATCTTCCTATATCAATTTTATACTCGTATAAATATGATAATGGCGACTACATAAAATCAACTATTCTCTGATAGAAATACAATATAAGACTAATTTTTCATAATCAATATTTTCATTTAGCGGGTTATTACCGAATATCAATAATCCTTTGGTCGATATATAGTATCCGTCGAAATTAAATTTGAAATTTGGTAAAACCGTTTCATATATTAACTGTAATGAATTATCATATACGGATAAAACAATTTTTTTTAAAAAATGTCCGCTATTACTATAGTCAGGAGTGGAAGTAAATTCTCCAAACGAAATCCTATAATATATATCATGATAACGGTCATATAGTATCGGATCAAAATTTGGATTATCAAGCAAATGTATCCATTTGGCGTTATCATCTTTTTCATTTCCTGAATAAAATTGCCCTCTATTGTCCATTAATTTACTTTCACCTCCACTCGTCATAACAGTTTGTTTATCTAACTTATAAACAAAAATATCGGGTAATGCAGAGAAATTATAACTAATTCTATCCTGTGTGAAATTTGCGTTTAACCACGAGTTTCTCCCTAAACGTTTTCTATTATTTTTTATGTAGGGAGGATATTCCGGAGAAAGTATTTCCCATGTGTGATTTTGGGTATCATATGCAGCAAACAATTCATTATCTGCAAAACTAAAAGGCTCTTTTGTAGTTATATATCTTCCATAAATTTTTTTATCCGAACTGTTATAAAAAGGGAGCGATGAGGGTTGATAATATAGGAAAAAAGAATAACCTTTTTTTTCGCAATGTGCATTTGTGCGAGACAATACCTTGCCTTCCCCATTTATAAAAATAAAATTGAATCCGTCATAAATAAAAATAAAGTCAATAGATATTGATTGTAATGTCATCACATTATTAATTCCATTACTCCCCTCTCTTTCCAGATGAATGTGATTATTAACAATTTTTTTATTCAAATCAAATACATCAATATTCCAAGTTTTCGAATTAAACGCATACAATAATGCTAAACTATCATCTTCATAATAAGAAGTATTAGACATATATTCCGGCAAGGAAATAGAATCTAATGGGATTATAATAGAATCAACAGATAGTTTTAACCGGTTATTAATTGCATACTGTGTTTTATATAAACTTTCAGTATGGATATTGCATGAAATGATAAATACACTGACACATATATATGTAGTAATATGTTTAATTTTAATCATAAATTTTATTATTTAAACTAAACAAGCCTTAATAATTGAAAATATTTCGACTTGTTTAGTTTCTTATTATCAAATGATATTTATGGACACTTAGTATATGCTGAACAAGATGTATCAGTTTTAGTATATCCACACATATAGTAGTTGTTATAATTACTACAATAGAGTTTATAATAGAGATCTGATGGCGGGTTACTTTCTTCAGCTAAAGCTTCAACATTCGACAGCATAACATTCGACAGTCCATTGGTCTTTGCACTAAAATTAACATTCCATGTCGTCATAGCTGCTATTGCTATTACTGCAATTCCACCTAAAATTTTCTTTTTCATATTAAATTATTTTTAAAACATTATTCTTTATTTTATATCGCATAATTTCAAATATTTACTTGTGAGATAAATCCGATATCAGTCAGATTGAGAACATTTTCACTATTTGTATTTATCCTTTCAACAACCGAAACCCTGTGGGTTTCAAATTAATTCATTACTTTTGCAGCCTCTTTCCTTTTTAGTTTTATTATTCTGTAATACCGGTAAGCATTAATTTTACCGACGATTCATATACATTACAATATACTTCCACTATTTTACTGAAACGCCCTGTATCTTCCGGCTTCATTTCAACGCGAATCTTTGTCGTTTGTCCCGGCTCAACCGGCTGCTTCTCCCAATTCACATTCGTGCATCCGCAGGAAGCGGAAACACGACTGATAACCAGCGGGTGATTTCCTGTATTCGTAATTATTAATTCCGCCGGATTAGCGCTTCCTTTTCGAATGGTTCCGTAATCATACACCGTTTTATCAATGCTAACAGATGTAAGCATTGCTGTTTCTGCTTTTTTCCCGCCGGAAATCTGTTCTTTGTACAATTTCCAAATTTTGGGGTTCAACACAGGATTTCCTATCATCAACACTTTGTTATCACTATCTAAAAGAAAGCACTGATATGGCATCGCTTGCGGAAAGTGGTTTAAAGCGTTGATTGTACTGTTAATATCAATAAATGCAGGATAATCAAACTTATTTCGTAAAAACAAATATTTCATATCATTCATGCTCTTTGGTTGGAAAAAGAGTAAAAGTCCTACTTTCCCCTGAAACAGGCTGTCGGCTTCTTCTATTAATTGTTTCCATTCATACAGTTTTAACCGGCAACTACTGCATCCGGTCGAATCAACATACAGCAGGATTTTATATTCTTTTTGAAAATTTGCGCTGCAGAATTCCGATGTTGTATCTTTGCCGGAAACAAAGCAAGGCAGATTGTCCGGAAATCGAATCTCTTTTCCTATCCACTCGTTCACTATTTTTGTGGCTTCTCCCCGTTTCTTATTGTCCTTGCAGGAATAAAAAATAAATGAGAACAAAAGCAATAGCAAAAGGGGTTGCTTCATTTTCATGCGTTTCGTTGTTTTTCGATTTGTTATATCGTATTTTTTTCTGTAAAAAACCTACATAGTATCAAATAATGCTGCAAAGATAGTTCAACGATTGAAAAAAACAAAAAAATATGTATTATATTTTTATACATCATGTAGCAAATTTTTATACACTTTTTACTAAACAGAACTGTGATTTGTTGAAAATTTCGGTGAAAGTGTGCCACCGTTTCGGTAAACAGAGCCACCTGTTATCAAAAGTTAAAACTTCGGATTTGCGCACAAAATTACATGAAAATTTGGGAATATCCAAGCGAGTAAAATAAAAATCAAGACCACTCTCGTCGGACTTACTACCTATAATCGCCAAAACGAAAAATGGTAGAAATCCAAAACCAAAGACGGAAATATATCAGACAGGAATCGCAAAACGAAAAACGAAAATTCCCTAAAACACACACGCGAAAAATCACTTTCAAAT